>Ga0307378_10000026_pt1 | contig 270203 bp, 254 predicted proteins | sample UN1MG_FD_202238 | JGI IMG/M metagenome (GOLD analysis project Ga0307378, IMG submission 202238) | Soil microbial communities from Risofladan, Vaasa, Finland - UN-1 | ecosystem: Environmental > Terrestrial > Soil > Coastal area > Acid sulfate soil | place: Finland: Risofladan, Vaasa... | reverse complement strand
AATGCCTTTCCAATACCCCGTTTAGTGTATGCAATCTGTTCTGTTCTTTTGTAGTCAATGTCAGTCCTTTCATTGACTGACATTATCCCTGAACAGTTATCTACTGACCTAATCGTAGACCAACAACCCAATATAAAGAAGGGGGTTAGGGAGATAGGTTGCTTAAAAACTTACTGTAATAACGATTGCCCATAATTATCACATGGATTATAATATTAGCCAAAACTGGCAGGAGATATTCTGATGAAAATAAGCGTTCTATCCCGAATAATTGGCATCATTTTTATCTTGACTATACTTCTTTCAGCATCATGCGCCGGCAAAGCCCCGGCGCCGGCACCCAAACCTAAAACCTATTCCTCACCACCACCGATGACCATTGATGTCAACAAGCAATACACCGCTACCGTAGAAACTGAGAAGGGGAAGATGGTCGTGGAGCTATTCGCCAAGGATGTCCCGGTAACAGTCAACAATTTTGTCTTCCTTGCCCGAGAGGGATTCTACGATGGCACCACCTTTCATCGGGTAATACCGGGGTTTATGGCTCAAGGGGGAGACCCTACCGGCACGGGGAGGGGTAATCCCGGCTACAAATTTGATGATGAATTCACCGAGCACAAGCATGCTGCGGGAACACTATCAATGGCTAATGCCGGACCCAACACAAATGGTAGTCAATTTTTTATTACCTACACGCCTCAACACGGTCTTGATGGCAAACACACCGTTTTCGGTCAGCTAATAGAAGGAATGGATGTTCTTGAAAAAATCAAGCAGGGTGATACTATAGTAAGAATAACTATAGAGGAAAGCTAATCTCACTTATACTGGCATACCCAGCATTCTCATCAGACCGCGCAGTCCCCAGAAGCCGGCATAGGCAACGGTCAGGCCCTTAATGGTCTTACCCGCCCAGCAGATAATGAAATACCTCTTTATGCCGAAGCGCAGTGCCCCGGCAGCCAGAGCGGCGGGATAGAAGAAGGGGTTGAGCACCGCCGACAGAGCAAACAGAATCAATGAGCCCCTGCGCTCCATCCAGCGCATCATCCGTGAGTAGACTGCCTGTATTTTACCGTGCCTTGAATACATAACCGGTGTCCCACCCCCGTAACCCGTCATATAGATAGTTAAAGCACCTAAAGTCTCACCTAGACCTGCCGCTATACCAACGAAGACGGGAAATTTCATTACCCCACCCAGGGCGAATACTACTGCCAGCATCGGCACTGGGATAATAATGGTGGCTCCCCCCAGTATGCTGATTAAAAAGGCACCGGTATAGCCATAAGCCTCAAACGCCCGGATGAACTCCCAAAACCAAATAACTGCCGCCGCCATAAGCAGGGTGGCTATTACACCGATGAGACCCATAATATAGGCTCTCTTTTTTGAAGTTTCTGTTACCTTACGCTCCATCATTGAACATCCATAAAAATACCACAGTAGTGGGATAAAACGCAACTAATGAGATTGCTTATTCACCTCACCCCCTTAATCCCCCTCTCCTTATAAGGAGAGGGGGAAATAGTTTTGTAAGAGGGGCTAACGCCCCTCTTAAACGCTCCGCTTTCTCAAGATAGATTCTAAATTCTAAATCCTGACTTCAAAGCCTCAAGGTTTGTTCTCTGGTTTTAGTAATTAGTGCTTTGAATTTGTTTAGGATTTCGTGCTTGGAGTTTAGAATTTTACTAAGGGCTTCGTCCCTCTCTTACCTACACTCTCCCTTCCCTTGACAAAGGATAGGTTGCTAAATAACCTCCATCAGTGACAAGTGAATTATTGAAAACTCCTGGCAATCATGCGGTGGCTTTAGTTGCCGCCTTGGTGGTAAAGGTTAAGCCCTTATCACCAAGGTCAACAGCAATGGTATCTCCCTCTTTAAACCCTCCTTCAAGCAGTTTGGTTGACAGTGGATTCTCCACATAGCGTTCTATAGCCCGTCTCAGCGGGCGAGCTCCATACAGCGGGTCGTAACCTTCCTTAGCTAACCACGATTTGGCGTTCTCGGTCAACTCCACCCCCAGCTTACGCTCAGACAAACGCTTCTGCAGGTCTTGTGCCAGTAAATCAACAATGCTTCTCAGTTGTTCCTCGGTTAGCTCATGGAAGACTATAATCTCATCCAGACGATTAAGGAACTCGGGGCGGAAGGTCTTTTTTACCTCGCCCATCACCTTTTCCTTCATCTTCTCATAGCCCTGCTTCCGGGTTTTGGCTTCATCCTTCTGGGCAGCAAAACCAAGACCAGCCTCACGCCTGATGAGTTCCACACCGGTATTGCTGGTCATAATAACCACGGTGTTCTTAAAATCTACCGTCCGCCCGTGCCCATCGGTTAACCGTCCGTCATCAAGAACCTGGAGCAGGCTGTTAAATACCTCAGGATGGGCTTTTTCAATCTCATCCAGCAGGATTACCCGATAGGGACGCCGCCTTACTGCTTCAGTAAGTTGTCCTCCCTCTTCATAGCCAACATAGCCCGGCGGGGCACCAATAAGACGCGATACCGTATGTTTCTCCTGGTACTCTGACATATCCAGGCGCACCATAGCGTTCTCATCATCAAACAAGAACTGGGCTAAAGTGCGAGCCAGCTCGGTCTTGCCAACACCGGTGGGACCGAGGAACATAAAGCTGCCTATGGGACGCTTCGGGTCTTTAAGACCGGCTCGGCTTCTCCTGATAGCCTCACAGATAGCTGCCACCGCCTCTTCCTGATTTACCAGTCTCTCGTGAATCCGCTCCTCCATATTAAGCAGCTTCTCCGCTTCACCCTCCAGCATCTGGGACACCGGGATGCCTGTCCACTTGGAGATTAGCTGGGCAATTTCTTCCTCATCCACCACGCTATCAATTTTCTCCCGCTTAAGCCAATCGCTCTTCGCCCGGTTATACTCTTCCTCCAGACGCAACCTTTCACTTTTGAGTTGAGCGGCACGTTCATAATCCTGCCGCTGTGAGACAGCCTCCTCCTCGTTGGTCAATTGTTTGAGCCACTGTTCCAGTGACTTGACCTCCGGGGGTGCGCTCTCGGTGTCAATGCGCAACTTGCTGGCAGCCTCATCAATAAGGTCAATAGCCTTATCCGGTAAATATCTATCAGAAATATACCGCTTGCTCAGTTTAGCTGCTGCCTCCAGTGCCTGGTCACTGATTTTAATCTTGTGGTGGGCTTCATACCGGGGACGAAGTCCACGAAGCATCTCAATAGTATTCTCAACACTGGGTTCGCCAACAAACACTGGTTGGAGGCGTCGCTCCAGGGCCCTGTCCTTTTCAATAAACTTGCGGTAGTCATCCAGAGTAGTGGCGCCAACAGTCTGTAACTCTCCATGAGCCAGAGCTGGCTTGAGCATATTTCCGGCATCAATAGCCCCCTCAGCCGCCCCAGCCCCAACTACATTGTGAATCTCGTCAATGAACAATATAACCTCGCCCTGGGACTGGCGAACCTCATCCATTACTGCTTTAAGTCGCTCTTCAAACTCGCCGCGGAATTTGCTCCCGGCAACCAGAGCTCCCATATCCAGAGCCACCACCTTGCGCCCTTTAAGAGAATCGGGAACATCGTCAGCGGCTATCTTTTGAGCCAGCCCCTCGGCGATAGCTGTTTTGCCGACTCCGGCATCGCCGATAATCACCGGATTATTTTTGGTGCGCCGGCTAAGTATCTGCATCACCCGCTTAATCTCATCCTCCCGGCCGATAACCGGGTCAAGCCTATCCTGACGGGCTAACTCAGTGAGGTCTCGACCATATTTGGCTAGAGAGCGGTATTTGCTTTCCGCCCTGGCATCAGTAACCCGGTGCCCGCCGCGAATGTCCTGAAGCGCCCGATATATCTTCTCCTGGTCAACACCAAAGCGGTGTAGAATCTTGGCCGTTTCACCCTTCCCCTCCCCTGCCATGGCAACCAGCAAATGCTCGGTACCAATAAACTCATCTTTGAGTCTACCTGCCTCATCGCCTGCAATCTTTAATAGCTGGGCAATGTGCGGTGTAGCGTAAATCTGCGCCGCCTCATAAGCCACCTTGGGAGACTTCTCCAGCGTGGCTGCTAACTCCCGTTTCACCGCCTCAACATCAACGCCAAGCTCCTTCAAAATGTCGCCGACCAGCCCCTTCTCCTGAAGTAGCAGTGCCATCAGAATATGCTCCACATCCCACTGGCTGTGGTGATACTGGCGAACCAATTCTTGAGAAGCAGCCAGCGCCTCCTGGGCTTGCTCCGTAAATTTCTCCTGTTGCATAGTTTATTCACCTCCCCTTAATCTTCTTACTTCTGACTCCAACTCCATTATCTGATTCTGCATCTCATTCATACGCTGAGACATGCGTAAAAATACCTCTACTCCTGCCAGGTTAATGCCGAGGTCATCCATCAAGGTCTTTACCCTACGGAGCAGAGCTATATCTCGCTCGGAATACAAACGGATATTACCCTCTGACCGGGATGGCTCAACTACGCCAATCCTCTCATAATAGCGCAATGTATGAACCTGCACACCGACCATCCTGGCAGCTACGCTTATTACGAAACGAGGTTCGTCATTATCTACATCCATAATCACCTCCGACTTTAACTGTCTGGCCTCAGCTGTCTGAGCTTCTCGAACAATCTCTTTTCCTCTGCTGACAGTTTCTCGGGCAACACAATATTGGTCCTTACCAGCAGGTCACCCCGGGAGAGCTTGCCTAAATGAGGCATACCCCTCCCGGAAAGGCGGAATACCTTTCCGTTCTGAGTCTCGGGGGGAATTTTCAAGGCAAGCTTGCCGTCAATATTGGGTACCTGAACCTCCCCACCCAGCATTGCCACCGTTAACGGAACGGTCGCCACCACATACAGGTCATCACCCTTTCGTTCAAATAACTGGTGGGGCTTAACTGAGGTTATCAAGTAGAGGTCACCATTGGTTCCACCAAGCCCCGGCTCTCCTTTGCCGGCAATGCGAACCCGAGACCTGTCTCTAACGCCGGGCGGTATTTTCACCTCCAGACGCTTAACCCTAGACATCACTCCGGCACCCCGACATACCGAGCAGGGTACATTTTGTATATACCCGGTTCCCTGACAGGTAGAGCAGGGCTCCCTGCTCTCAAGAGCAATGGTGCGTTTGGTGCCATGGTAGGCTTCTTCCAGAGTGACTTCAACCGGATGCTCTATATCCCGTCCCCGTCTGGGTCTAGTCCGCTGAGTCCGAAATCCACCTCCAAACAGGCCGTTAAACAAACTGCCCAAATCAGCCTCTTCAAAACGGAAGCTGGTGCCACCCCGACTGAAATCCCGGAATGGTGGCTGTTGGTATCCCGCCCGGGCAAACTGGTCAGCATGCTGCCACTGGTCACCAAATTGGTCATACTTCTGCCGATTCTCCTTGTTGGCAAGAACCTCGTAAGCCTCGTTTATCTCCTTAAACCTGGCTTCAGCCGACCTGTCGCCAGGATTGACATCAGGGTGATATTTACGCGCCAGCCGCCGGTAAGCCTGCTTTATCTCCCGCTCGCTGGCATTGCGATTTACTCCCAATATGCCGTAATAATCCTTACCCGCCATCTTTCTCACCGGAATCATTATAAATCTTTTTGCAATATCTGTCAATAATAGACTAGGTTTTTTAGCATAATATTATACTAAAACCTGATAAATTTTTATTAAATATGCGCTATCATGGTGAGGAAAGCCGAAGAAAGTCAGAGCAGTGCAATTTGGATGTGGTCCTACCGGGTGCAGTATCGTCAGATTTGCCTTACAGAGACCTGATATTGAGATGGTTGGCGCTATTGATATTGACCCGAACTTGATAGTACGCGATTTGGGTGATGTCGTTGGTCTTGATAAGAAAATGGGGGTCAGAGGATTTGACATCTTTGATGCCATTTGTTAAAGTTCCTTCTGATACAAAGGAAGGACTGAGGCAAGAGCTTAGAAGATTGGGGAAACTAAAGTAGTATTTAGAACAGGTGGCAAATGGGGGGCATTTCCAACTCGGATTTGCCCTCCTTACCTTTGTGTTGAAAGGGGCAAAGTTGAATAAAACAGCAGATGTAGTAGTCATAGGAGGAGGAGTTATTGGTTGCTCAGTGGCCTATTACTTAGCAAAGAAAGGGACTAAGGTAATCGTAATAGAAAAAAGGGAGGGATTATGTTTCGGTTCTTCTGGAAGAAATAACGGGGGGTGCCCTGTTTCACCCTTTGAATCACCTGTTCTGGAGCTTGTACGGGAAAGCCTAAAGCTATATAAGAACTTATCTGAGGAGATAGGATACGATATTGAGTATCAGAACACAGGGTTTTTAATGTACAGTAAAAATGAAGAGCAGTACCCCGATATGGAAAGGAAAGCCCAAAATTTACGCAGAAGCGGGGTAAACGTCCGCCTCATAGAAGGAAAAGAAATGCGGGAACTGGAACCTAGCTTGGCGGCAGATGTAATTGTTGGAATAGAGGAGCAGGAGGAGTCTAGCCTAGTGAATCCATTTAAGGTAAATTATGGGTTTGCACATGCCGCGAGAAAACTGGGAGCAGAGTTCCTTCTTTCTACAGAAGTCAAAGAAATTGAGATAAATAAAGGTACTATTACATCTGTTATTACCGATAGAGGGAAAATTAAAACTAATTTTGTGGTCCTTGCTGCCGGGGCATGGTCTCCCGAAATTGGGAAAATGCTCGGTCTTACCATACCTGTCAAACCACAGAGGGGACAAATTATAGTGACCGAGCCTGTCCCACTTAATGAAAAATGGAGGTTTCTAGAAGAAGCCGTTTATTTGACTACAGCCTTTGATGCCGAAGCAGCTAAAAAATCTAAAGACCCGGGAATGAAACTCGGAATCGCAGGAGCTTTTCACCAAAACAATACTGGAAATTGGACTATAGGAAGTAGCCGCGACCTTGCCGGCTATGATAATCAGGTAACAATGCCAACAGTAAAATATTTGGCAAAAAGGGCTATCAAATTCATGCCCAAGCTCAAGGATGTTAATTGTATTAGAATGTTTGCTGGATTCAGACCAATCTGTTATATGGATGGTCTCCCAATTTTAAGCAAAGTGGACAATCCTTCGGGCCTGGTTATAGCTACCGGGCACGCCGGGGATGGGGTTACCCTGGCTCCGCTAACGGGAAAATTAATATCAGAACTGATAACAGAAGATAGAACTTCAATACCAATTGATGCTTTTACCTTTTCCAGGTTTAAACATATGAACTAAATGACCAAGAAGGATAAATTGAAGAAATAAAAAAATCGTGTAACTACAAAAGACAAAAAGAAGGAAGGAAAGAAGTGGCTACATTAAATAGAAGAGTCCAGGCAGGGGTGGAAAGAGGTAAATGCTTTGAGATAGAAGTAGACGGAGAGCAGATTTTGGCATATGAAGGGGAGACCATTGCTACTGCCCTTCTGGCTGCGGGGAAGAGGAGCTGTCGTAGGACGACCAAAAAGAAGGAACCGAGAGGCATTTACTGCGGGATAGGTGTCTGTTTTGAATGCCGGATGATTGTGGATGGGAAACCTAATACAAGGGTGTGCCAGACCCTGGCTACGCCTAACTGCACTGTACAAACTCAGTATATTGATTTAGAAGATTAAAGGGGTTGACAATGAAAGAAGTAGAGCTTGCTATTATTGGAGCCGGGCCAGCCGGTATTTGTGCCGCCATAGAGGCCGCCAAATCTAATGTGCCTGTCACCGTGATAGATGAGAATCTCAAGCCGGGGGGGCAGATTTATCGGCAACTTGCTGATACCTTCGCGGTAACCGATGAAAATAAACTGGGTAAGGATTATACCCAAGGAAAAGAATTAATTAGAGAGCTTGAATGTTACCGCTCTAAAATCAAACTAATAGAAAATGCACCTGTTTGGGGAATCTTTGCCGATAAGGAGATAGCTTTTCTACACGATGATAAGAATGAACAGTTGAAACCTCAGAAGTTAATCCTAACTGAGGGTGCCTATGATAGACCTATGCCTTTTCCCGGCTGGACTCTTCCTGGTATCTTTGCCGCCGGTGGAGCACAAAGGATGGTAAAAACGGAGAGGGTATTACCCGGGAAAAGAATACTCTTAGCTGGGACAGGTCCCTTACAGTTAGTTTTAGCCAATCAGCTATTACAAGCTGGAGCGGAGGTGGTATCTGTATTGGAAGCTGCTTCTGTTATGGCGGTGGGGAAATACCTTCCCCGGTTTTGGGGACAATGGGAATTGCTTGGCGATGGTTTGCGTTATTTATGGGGACTGAGAAGCCACAATATACCCTATTTGATGTCCCATGCCATCATCGAAGCTCGGGGAGAAGAGGAGGTCAAAGAGGCGGTATATGCCAGAGTTGACAGGAATGGGAAGCCTAAACCAGGGACAGAGAAAACAGTAGCGGTAGATACTATCTGCCTTGGATACGGGCTTATTCCTTCCGCCAGATTATCCAGACTTTGTGGCTGTGAGCATAATTACGACCCCTGGTTAGGAGCCTGGATTCCCTGCCATGATGAAAATATGGAAACCAGTTTACCCGGAGTTTTTGTTGCCGGGGATGGTGCCGGGATAGGTGGAGCTCTGGTAGCTATGGAGGAAGGTCGTCTCGCCGCTATCAAGGCTTGCCAACAATTAGGCTGTATCACCGAGGAAGAAGCCCAGCATCGTCGCACGCCGGTATTCAAAAAATTGAGAGGGTTAAGGAGATTCGAGTCCGCTCTAAATGAAATATTTTCCATCCGAAAGGGATTATTTACCCGAATCACAGACGATACAATCATCTGCAGATGCGAAGAGGTCACCGCTGGAGAAATTCGACAGATTATCGCTGACGGGGCACTAAGCATACCTGAAATTAAGAGATTGACCAGGGCAGGGATGGGAAATTGTCAGGGAAGGATGTGTGAATCCACTATTGCCGAAATGCTATCTATGGAAACAAAACAGCCAGTGGAAAAAATGGGGTGGTTCAGCCCCCGCCCACCAGTTAAACCTATTCCATTGGGAGTCCTCGCTACAGAGGATACATAGTATGCCTGGTCTTGCCATATGAGAGGTGTTGAAGAAGACGTGGAGATGGGCGGATTTTATATCCCCGAAATTGGCGTAACCGAAGAATTTGCCGAGTTTTTTAATCCAAAAGGTAAGGCATTACTTGCGGCAAAGATGCAAGATTACTGTGCCTGGCTTAACTCACTGGTATTGTGCACTTTCATGGCAGACGGGGGAGGTTTAAGCCTTACTTCAATATTAGACCTTTTCAATTCAATTACAGGTGGGGATTGGGATGCCGACGAGGCTATGTTGTGCGGGGAAAGAATCTTTACTTTACCAAGGCTTATAAACTTAAGAGACGAATATACCAGGAAGGACGATATCCTGCCTCCCAAAATGTATATACCATCTGAAAAGAGATTTAGAGCCGGGAAAGCCCCACCATTTGATGATTTGCTAAGTGAGTCTTATGAGCTACGAAACTCCACTGCAATTGGTGCAAAAAAAGGGGCAAGCTCAGGCCTATCACACATCTCATTGTAAGTGGTAGCAAAATTGGGGGCACCCCACCATCAGTGGCATTGGCCTATACTACAACAAGTAACACTGATGGTGGTATGATTGCTGTCGTAGTAAGCTTTATGTCCATAATCTCCCTTGGGTGTCCCACTTTTTCTCTATTCATAAATCTAGATTCCAAGTTGGAATAGGATAATAAAGAGGTAGAATGCTTTCTAAGAGCACCGAAAGGTTAGGCACCGCACCGTTGGGCAGGCTTCTCCTCAGCCTGAGCCTGCCCGGGATGGTCTCGATGGCCACCATGGCCCTCTATAATATCATCGACACCTTTTGGGTGGCCTGGCTGGGGCACGAGGCGATTGCCGCTCTGACCATTGTCTTGCCTTACCACCTACTGGTTATCGCCATCGGTATCGGCTCCGGAGTCGGTATCAATGCCCTGGCCTCCCGCCGTTTCGGTGAACGGAATACCGAGGCCACCAACCGTATCGCCGGGCAAGTCTTTCCGATAACCGCCTTCTTCGGCCTTATCTTTATCGCGGCGGTCGTTTTATTCAACCGCCAGATACTGACCGCCGCCGGGGCGACTGCCGATATCATGGAGTTCGCCACCCAGTACCTGGTGATTATCAGTTTCGGCACCCCTTTCCTGGTTTTCTCCCTCTCAACCAACAACCTGCTGCGTGGTTCCGGGGACGCTCTCAGGCCGATGATATTCATGGTTACGGCCAGCGTGGTTAATATGATACTTGACCCACTGATGATTTTCGGTATCGGCCCTTTTCCGGAGATGGGCGTTCGCGGAGCCGCCCTAGCCACGGTAATATCGCAAGGGCTGGGGGCCGGGCTCAGTTTTATCTATATTATTATCGTCCGTCGGTCGGCCTACAAGATAAAGCTGCACCATATCAAACCCAACTGGCCGATACTCAAAGACATCTACCACGTCGGCCTGCCGGCCATGGTGATGGAAATTTCGGAGAGCATTGTCTTCGCTATTTTCAACTACGTTCTTTCCGGGTATGGGTCACTGACCCTGGCAGCGGGAGGGCTGGCGCTACGGATTACAGACCTGGTGTTCATGCCTATCTTCGGCGCTTCTGGAGGGCTACTACCCATCATCGGTTATAGCCTGGGAGCACACCTCTGGGGAAGGCTGTGGAGAGCTGTCATGATAGCCTCGGTAAGTCTGGCGTTGATAATGGCAGTAGCCACGGCAGCTGTGGAGATTACGACGCCTCTTATTGTTGGGCTTTTTACCCAGAACCCACAGTTGGTGGCGGTGGCCGTCCCGGCGATACGCATTGTCCTGTCAAGCCTTGCCGTTATCGGGCCGGCAATTCTCTTTGTCACCACCTTTCAGGGGCTGTCCAAGGGTAGGGAAGCTCTGGTTCTATCGCTGGTACGCCAGTTTGTATTCTTCGTACCCATACTGCTCATATTGCCCCATTTCCTGGGGTTGACCGGGGTATGGCTGTCTCTGCCGGTTTCGGATGTCTTGGGATTCATCGTTTCCGGGGCGTGGCTTCTCCGTGAATACCGACGGCAGCAGAGAGACCAGTAGCTGGAGGCATCAGCCCCAGAGATAAGTCCAGACGGCTAGAACCGGTTCATTGCCATTTCACTGGGACTACTTTATTCTAAAAATTGATGAAGTGTTGCTAACCTATACTATGCCACTCTCACCTGAGGGAATAACCGAGGAGAAAGTAGGAGTTCTGCCTATTGTACACTATGGTGGAGCTGAGGGGACTCGAACCCCTGACCCCCTCCGTGCAAAGGAGATGCTCTCCCAACTGAGCTACAGCCCCATTTGTCAAGGTATTATAGCAATAAAAAGGGCTTTTTCGCAATCTGCCTTCTATTGCTCTTGACAAAATGTTTAAAGAGTAGTATTATAAGTTGCCAAAAAAATTATGCCTCTTAAAGTTTTAACCTAATTATATTTCCTCATTCGCCACAGGTTTTATTTGGGATCAGTATCATAATAATGCCGAAGCTTTGTTTATTTGCTTAAGGAGTGGATTATAGTGGTTTTTATGTCAACAATACCCACCGAAAAGAGAAAACTTCTCAGTTCTAGAAAATCTTATGCCAGGTTACCTCACATACTGGATGTACCTAATCTAATTAGAGTCCAGTTAGATTCGTTTCTCTGGTTTCAAGAAAAGGGGCTTAAGCAACTGCTGGAGGAAGTATCCCCGATTAAGGACTTCACTGGCAATAGGCTGGAGCTTAGCTTTATTGGCTACGAGTTTCGTGAACCTCGTCATTCGGAACAGGAGTGCCACCAGCGAGGCCTGACCTACTCAGTTCCTCTTTACATCAGGGCGAGGTTACTGGTTAAAGTAACCGGGGAAATCAAGGAAGAAGACCTGTTTTTAGGGGATATTCCCCTAATGACAGCCAAAGGCACCTTTATTATCAGTGGCGCTGAACGAATAGTAGTAAGCCAACTGCTTCGTTCTCCCGGCGTCTATTTCACCACTAAAGGAGACCCGGTTAGTGGTCGTGAATTATGCTATGCCAAGCTAATTCCGACTCGTGGCGCCTGGCTGGAGTTTGAGACCAGCAACCGGGATGTAATTTCAGCCAAGATAGATGGTAAGCGAAAGGTGCCAATTACTACACTACTACGTGCAGTGGGTTATGGCGGCGATGAGCAACTGCTCAACCTGTTCGCCAACGAAGATAACTCTCCGGAGCACCAGTTTACCAAGTCAACTATTGAACGTGAGTCCGAGGTCAGGGATGAGGCGGCGGCTCTGCTTGATATTTATCGAAAATTGCGCCCCGGTGACCCGCCTAACCTGGAAAATGCCAGAAAGGTAATAAATAACCTGTTCTTCAATCCCTTGTATTATGACCTGGGAGAGGTAGGCCGCTACAAGCTTAGCAAAAGGTTAGGTCTTGATGAATCGAAAAGGAAACGGGCTCTAGATGGGGAAGATATCGTAGAGATAGTCAGGCACATTATCATGGTTAACAATGAGGCTGACACGGCAGACGATATTGACCATCTCGGTAACAGGCGAGTGCGCACTGTTGGCGAGCTGATGCAAAACCAGTTTCACATCGGGTTACTGCGTCTGGAGCGGATAGTCAGGGAACGCATGAGCATCATCAACACTGAAGTAGCCACTCCCAGCGCTCTGGTCAACATTCGCTCGATACAAGCATCCGTCAGGGAATTCTTCGGCGGTTCACAGCTATCCCAGTTTATGGACCAAACCAATCCCCTGGCGGAACTAACCCATAAGCGCCGCTTATCAGCTATGGGACCGGGAGGCTTATCCCGTGAGCGTGCCGGCTTTGATGTCCGTGATGTTCACTTTTCCCACTATGGCAGAATCTGCCCCATTGAAACACCAGAGGGTCCTAATGTCGGTCTCATTGGCTCACTAGCCACCTACGGAGTGATTAACCAGTATGGCTTTATTGAGACGCCATACCGTAAGGTTATTGCTGAAGTGAGCAATAGCTATGATAAGCTACCGGGTAAGACGGTTCGGGAAGCAGTGTCCGATGATGAGGGCAATACCCTAGCCGAAGCCAGAGCCATTATTACCTCTGAGCTCGCCACCAAGCTCTCACAGCTATCTCCGAGAAACATACAGATAGTCCCCTTTGTCTCCGATGAGGTCGTTTACCTATCGGCGGATAAAGAGGACGAATACACCATCGCTCAAGCCAATGCTCCGCTTGACCAAAACAGCCAGTTTAAAGGCAAACTGGTTGAAGCCAGGCTAGCCGACCGCTACCTGCTGGAGGCACCAGAAAAGATTGATTATATGGACGTATCACCCAAGCAGATAGTTAGTGTCGCCACTTCGCTAATACCTTTCCTGGAGCATAACGATGCTAATCGTGCCCTGATGGGGTCCAATATGCAGCGGCAGGCAGTGCCCCTGCTCTCCGCCGAGGCACCAGTAGTCGCCACTGGTATGGAAAAGGAGGCTGCCAAATACAGCGGACAGGTAATCTTTGCCCAGAATGGCGGCATAGTAACCTCGGTTACTAGCTCACAGATTGAGGTTACCAGGGATGACGGGGAGAAGGATATATACCCATTAATGAAATTTGTACGGACTAACCAGGCAACCTGTATTAATCAGCATCCGGTAATAAACAAAGGTGACCGGGTTGAACCGGGACAGGTTCTGGCTGATAGCTTAGCTACCGAGCAAGGGGAGCTAGCTCTGGGACAGAATGTGCTGTGTGCCTTTATGAGCTGGCGGGGCTATAACTTTGAGGATGCCATCATCATCAGTAATCGTCTGGTTGAAGAAGACAAGTTTACCTCCATTCACATTTCCAGGCATGAGATAGAAGCTCGGGATACCAAGCTAGGACCCGAAGAAATCACCAGAGACATACCTAATGTGGGCGAGGAAAGCCTGCGTGAGCTTGATGAAGACGGAATTATCCAGATTGGTGCTGAGGTAAATCCGGGCGACATACTGGTGGGCAAAATTACCCCGAAGGGAGAGACGGAACTATCTGCTGAAGAAAAACTCTTGCAGGCTATCTTCGGTGAGAAAGCCCGTGAGGTAAAAGATGCCTCTCTGCGGATGGAGCACGGCGAGTGGGGTAAAGTGATTAATGTAAAGATTTTCTCCCGCTTTAATGGTGACGACCTGCCCGCCGGGGTTAATCAATGGGTACAGGTCTGGGTTGCCCAGAAACGAAAGGTTTCGGTAGGCGATAAGCTTGCGGGACGGCACGGCAATAAGGGAGTAATCTCCATTATTGCCCCCACCGAAGATATGCCTTTCCTGCCCGATGGCACACCGGTAGATATCATCCTCAATCCCATAGGGGTGCCATCCCGTATGAACATTGGTCAGGTTCTGGAAACTCACCTCGGCTGGGCAGCCAAGACGCTCGGCTTTAAGGTGCTCACCCCCATTTTTGATAGTGCTGGTGATGCTGATATTGAGGATGTTTTAGCCAGGGCATGGTTCGCCCGAAAAGCTGGGGCGGTGGACAATAACCCAACCAACGGGAACACAGCAGTGCAGTTAGAACTAGCTACGGCATGGGTCACCAGCCGCGGTTACGATGGAGACAAGGTGTTTAGCGATGAGCACCCGGGAGTGGCAAAGGATGTTTGTCTCCGTCTATGGCTGGAAGACCTGGGCATAGACAGCCGTCACCTTGACCAGCCAGAACTGGAACAAACTGTAGACAAGGTCAGTAATGAACTGAACCTCGCCCCGCCCATTGTCGGCAAGATTACACTGAGAGACGGACAGACTGGTGAATCGTTTGACCAGCCGGTAACGGTGGGTAATATTTATATAATGAAGCTAATCCACCTGGTTGAAGATAAGGCTCATGCCCGTTCCACCGGACCTTACTCCTTGATTAGCCAGCAACCGCTGGGCGGTAAGGCTCTATTCGGGGGACAGCGTTTCGGTGAAATGGAGGTATGGGCACTAGAAGCCTATGGTGCCGCTCACAACCTTCAGGAAGTCCTGACCATCAAGTCAGACGATGTCACCGGTCGAGCTAAAACCTATGAGGCTATTGTTAAGAATGAGGATATCCTACAACTCGGTGTGCCAGAATCGTTCAAGGTTCTGGTTAAGGAACTGCAATCTTTAGGGCTTAACATTGAGGTAATTAGTGAAGAAGAAGAGGAAGAAGAACAGACAACCCTGATTGAAGAAACTGCAAAACTGCCTAAACTGGGGACAGAATTTGAAGATGAGGTAGAAGGAGAAAATGCCGGAAGTTAACGATTTTGATGCTATTCGTATATCTTTAGCTTCACCAGAGCAGATCAGAAGCTGGTCTTATGGTGAGGTAACCAAGCCAGAGACTATCAACTACCGTACCCTGAAGCCGGAAAGAGACGGGCTTTTCTGCGAGAGAATCTTTGGCCCGACCAAGGACTTTGAGTGTTCCTGCGGTAAATACAAGAAGATTCGCTATAAGGGGGTTATCTGCGATAAGTGCGGGGTAGAGGTAGCCCGAGCCAAAGTGCGACGGGAAAGGATGGGACACATTGGACTAGCCTGCCCGATGAGTCATATCTGGTTTGCCAAGGGAATACCTAACCGGATGGCGCTACTACTTGACCTGGCGCCACGGAATCTGGAACGTGTTCTCTACTTTTCCCATTACATCATTATTTCTATAGACGAAGAGGCACGTCAGGAAGCAATTAGACAACTTGAGGAGAACAGCTTACAGGATATAGCTGACCAGGAGAGAGCAGTGGAGGCTAAAATATCCGAAATGGAGCAGGAGCAAGCCACTGTAGAGGAGGTGAACCAGCTCCGACGCCACTTTGTTGAGGAAAAAACCAAGTTAGAGGAGCAGCTTCAGCTTCATGAAGAACAGCTAAAAGACCTCCGTCCCCGCATGCTCCTCACCGAGGAGCATTACCAGGAACTCAAACGGAAGTATCGCCAGGTTTTTGAGGCGAGGATGGGAGCTGAAGCTATTCTCCAGATTCTCAAAGATATTGACCTCGAGGAAATACGCAACCAGTTAATCCAGGAAACCCGCTCTACCTCGGGTCAACGACGGAGGAAGGCAAGCAAGCAGCTCCAGGTAGTAGAGAGCTTCCTGCGCAGCGGTAATAAACCGGAGTGGACGATTCTAACCGTGCTACCTGTCCTGCCCCCTGACCTGCGGCCAATGGTTCAGTTAGACGGGGGCAGATTTGCCACCAGTGACCTTAATGACCTCTACCGAAGGGTGATTAACCGCAATAACCGATTACGCGACCTGCTGGAAATAGAAGCACCCGAAATTATCATCCGCAATGAGAAAAGGATGCTCCAAGAAGCTGTGGACTCTCTTATTGATAATGGGCGAAGGGGACGGGCTGTCGCCACCCCGGGGAACCATAAATTGAAGTCGCTCTCTGACATGCTCCGGGGTAAACAGGGACGCTTTCGTCAGAATCTACTGGGTAAGCGGGTCGACTATAGTGGGCGCTCCGTCATCGTCGTCGGTCCGGAACTCAAACTCCACCAGTGTGGTTTACCCCGACGAATGGCTCTGGAGCTATTTAAGCCCTTTGTGGTGCGCCAGATAATGGAGCGAGGTCTCGCCCACAGCGATAAGAGCGCCCGACGACTAGTGGATAAGGGCAGACCGGAGGTATATGACATACTTGAGGAAGTGGTTAAGGAGCGACCGGCGCTACTTAACCGAGCCCCTACTTTGCACCGACTTAGCATACAGGCCTTCGAGCCGGTGCTTACTGATGGCAACGCTATCCAGATTCATCCCCTGGTATGTTCTGCTTTCAATGCTGACTTTGACGGTGACCAGATGGCAGTTCATATTCCCCTGTCCAAAGCGGCGGTTAGGGAAGCCAAGGAGATACTACTCAGTACGCATAACATGCTGTTGCCATCCTGCGGTGAGCCAATAGTAAGCCCAACCCTGGACATAGTTCTCGGTTGTTACTATCTGACCACCATCAGACCTGGAACCAGAGGGGAAGGCGCACTTTTCAGCAGTCTTGAAGAGGCAAAACTTGCCCACGAGCTGGGCACTATTGACCTTCGGGCTGAGATTGAAGCCAGAGACCAGAAAACAGGGCAAAGAATTAAAACTACTGCCGGGCGCATTATCTTTAACGATGCTTTTCCTTCAGAGATAGGCTTCTGTAACAAAGCAATTGACAAGGCAAGCCTGAAGCAGATAGTGAGTAACTGCTATAAGCTACTGAACAATGAAGCTATGGCTGAGGTACTGGACAACATCAAACAACTGGGCTTCCGCTACGCCACCAAATCGGGAACCACCATCGCCACCAGCGATATTAAAGTTCCCGAAAGCAAGCCCAAGCTGCTAGAAGAGGCGGAAGAAAGGACAGCCATTATTGAAAACCAGTACCACCGTGGCTTAATCACCGACGATGAGCGGTATAGTGGCATCATAGAAACATGGATAGAAACTACTGACAAGATTACCGCAGCCATCTCCGATACCCTCAACCGCAATAGTGGTATTTATATGATGGCAACATCCGGGGCAAAGGGCAATATTTCCCAGATTAGACAGATGGCAGGCATGCGGGGTTTGATGACTAACCCTGCAGGCAAAATAATCGACTTTCCTATCAAGTCGGGGCTACGTGAGGGGCTCAGTGTTCTGGAATACTTCATCTCCACCCACGGTGCCCGCAAGGGATTAGCCGATACCGCTTTGAGGACATCGGGCAGTGGTTACCTGACCCGACGCCTTATTGATGTTGCCCAGGATGTCATCACCCGCCAGGAGGATTGTGGCACCACCGACGGTATATGGATTTTCGAGTCGGAAGAGAGGGAGCTATTACCATCGCTGGCCGAGCGAATACTAGGTCGGCTAGCCGCCAGTAAAGTGGTTAATCCCAGCACCGGAGAAGTCATCGTCGACCGGGATGAGGAAATTGATGAGCAGAAGACAAGTGACATCGTTGCTGCCGGTATAACCAGGGTTCAAGTCAGGTCTCCCCTTATCTGCCGCGCCAAGCATGGCGCCTGCCAGAAGTGCTATGGTAGAGACCTCGCCCGCAGACACTTAGTTGACCTCAACACAGCCACCGGTATAATTGCCGCCCAGAGCATCGGCGAGCCGGGTACCCAGCTAACTCTGCGCACCTTCCATACCGGCGGTGTCGTCGGGCTTGATATCACCAGCGGTCTGCCCCGGGTGGAAGAACTCTTTGAAGCCAGACCACCTAAGGGTCAAGCCATTATCTCAGAAATAGACGGTACGGTTGAGATAATTGACACTGAAGAGCAGAAGGTGATTAAGGTTACCAGCTCGGAAGTGTTTCGTGACGAGTATCCGCTGCCCTCTGGCTGGCAAATCACGGTGCAGAATGGACAATGGGTAGATATCGGAACAGCGTTAGCCAGCCCAGCACCTGAAGCTGAAGCCACACCGCAACCAACCGACCTTACCACGGAACCTCAACCCATCCTAGCCCGGGTAGCTGGTGAGGTGTTTATTGAAAATGAACAAATCGCTATCAAATACGAGGAGAGGGAAGAGCGAGAGTATCCTATTCCGGCGGCAGCTCATATTCGGGTTAAAAGCGGAGGCTCAATAAAGGCAGGAGAGCAACTTACCGAAGGCTCTATTAACCCACAGGATATACTCCATATTTTGGGCAGGGAGGCAGTCCAGCGATATCTGGTAGATGAGGTGCAGCAGGTATACCGTTCCCAAGGGGTAAATATCAACGATAAGCATATTGAAGTTATCGTCCGCCAGATGCTGTCCAAGGTTCGCATTGATTCCCCGGGTGACACCCAGCTAGTTCCCGGCGAGTTATTAGACCGGTTCCATTACGAGGAGATTAATGCCAGGATGCTGGCAGAAGGAGGCGAACCAGCTACTGCCCATACCGTATTACTGGGTATAACCAAAGCCTCACTGAGCACCGATAGCTGGCTGGCGGCAGCTTCCTTTCAGGAAACCACCAGAGTGCTTACCGAAGCCGCAGTCTATGGTAAGACAGATAGACTGACCGGGCTCAAGGAAAATGTGATTATTGGCAGGTTAATCCCTGCCTGTTGTTCAATTCCTGAGGAGGCACCACAGTTAACGGCTGGTAAGGAAGAAGGGCAATTAACCACCAGCGAAGAGCTACCTACTACCAGCGAAAATATGGAGCCTTCCCCAAACTAATGCCCTCCTTTCTCCTTTGAGAGAGGAAAGGGGGTGAGGTCAAAATAGAACGCATTATATCGGGTAAACCCAGCGCCGAGGATATACCACTTGATACCAGCCTTCGACCTAGACACCTCGCCGACTTCGTGGGACAGGCTAGCATCAAAGACAATCTGAGCATAGCCATCACCGCCGCCAAAGGTAGAGACGAGGCTCTGGACCATATTCTGCTCTACGGACCGCCCGGGCTGGGTAAGACTACCCTGGCTTATATCATAGCTGCTGAGATGGGGATAAACCTCAGGATTACCTCAGGTCCGGCAATAGAGCGCACCGGAGACCTAGCCGCTATTCTCACCAACCTTCACAGTCAGGATGCCCTCTTCATTGATGAGGTTCATCGGCTTAATCGAACCGTAGAAGAAGTGCTATACCCGGCGATGGAAGACTTCGCCCTGGACATTATCATCGGCAAGGGTCCCGGCGCCAAGAGCCTGCGACTAAGCCTGCCTCCCTTCACCCTGATTGGTGCTACCACCCGCTTTGCCCTGCTCAGCCCTCCCCTCCGCGACCGCTTCGGCGCTGTCTATCGCCTTGATTTCTACGACCAGGCATCCATAGAAACAATCGTTAAGCGCTCCGCCCGCATCCTCCAGATAAAGGCTGAGGCGGGCGGGCTGGCGGAAATAGCCTGCCGAGCCAGAGGCACACCCCGTGTGGCTAACCGACTACTCAAACGAGTAAGAGACTATGCTCAGGTAAGAGCGGATGGTGTAATCACGCAATCGGTAGCAACTGAAGCGCTGTCCAAACTGAGAGTAGATGATATCGGTTTAGACGAGGTAGACTATAAAGTGTTGCATACCATCATTGATAAGTTTAACGGCGGACCGGTGGGACTGGATACTATTGCTGCTTCCATCAGTGAGGAGGCAGATACTATTATGGATGTCTACGAACCCTATCTCCTGCAGCTGGGCTTTCTGGAGCGAACTCCCCGCGGGCGGCTGGCTACCCAGCTTGCTTACCAGCACCTCGGTCTGCCCTATAACAAAGAAAAACCCCCTCAACCGACGTTGTGGTAATCCCTGTCTTGACGAGTATGCGGAAAACCACGCAAACACAGCTATGGAAATGGTATATTCCACCTGGGGACATGAGGATAACAAGTAGTTTTGAGACTACACTCTGCAGGCGTTAAGTAAGGTCGTTTAAGAGGGGCTACCGCCCCTCTTTATAAATCTTTCCCCCTCTCCTTTGAAGGAGAGGGGGATTAAGGGGGTGAGGTAGGATAACTAAAAGAGCCTGGCTCTCAGGCATCATACTTCCCCTGACTCTGCTCCTGTGCAGTTGCACCGCACCACCGGATACGGTCATGGTCACCAAAGTTATTGACGGTGATACCATCATCGTAGAAGGCGGCTACCGGGTTAGATACATCGGCATTGATACCCCTGAAACTTACCCCAGAATGGAAGCCTTCGGTATGGAAGCCTGGCAGGCTAACCGCCAGCTGGTAGAGGGCAAGGAGGTTCGTCTGGAAAAGGATGTCTCGGAAACGGATAAGTATGACCGACTGCTACGCTATGTTTATGTAGATGATACCCTGGTTAATGCCGAGCTGGTAAAGCTGGGACTGGCTGAGGCTAAAGCCTACCCTCCCGATACTAAATACCAGGATTACCTTGAGCAACTGGAGAAACAAGCCAAATCGGCAGGTAAAGGGATGTGGGCAAATTAAAGGGGGGAACTCTTGTCCCTTCGCAACCTATTTAACCGTAACCATCAAGACAAACGTCCAGGTTCCTTTTTCGCCACCCTCCCAGGGGCGGCTGTATTCCATAGATACCGTGGTCTTGCCTTTTTTGAGTGCCTGGAAAGTCCATACTTCCTGTCCCGGAGTCCCCGGTGGAGGTGGCGGCTCACTTTCCGGGGATATGAACTTGTGGTCTGCCTGCTGCAACACAGTTTGGTCATCAATTTGTGCCGATTCCGACCAACGGAAGCCGGTTGTCGGGTTGGAGCACAGAGTTACCGTAAACGAATCGCCAACAGGAACCTGCACCTCTTTACTGATGTGCTGCAGCTTCATAAAGTCGTCACAAGAGACCTCAACCGATGCCGACTTAGGGGAACAAGCACACAGACAGAGCAAGGCAGCAGTCACAGCACACACCATAATCAGCTTTGATTTCATATTTTATTCCTCCTTCCCTCCATCACTTCCTGCACATATTATACTACAAACAGCAACGAATCAGATTACGCTCCGTCAGCCAGCCGACATTGTCCTTGCCAGTGCCTTCTTCCATCATCGCCCCGCATGCCAAAGGCGCTGTGCCATCTTTTATTCCACATTTGACCATCGCCTAATCTAGAGCCACCAAAGGGACAGGCTCGCCAGATTTGGCTGAGAGCCTCCGGTCTCTGCTCCCACCACTCTCTGATTTCATCAGCCTCACCCTGAGTAATGAGTTCTTTCCCCACAGCCTCATCAAAAGCCTTTAAAAAGGCTTTTTGTCTCCTCTCCTGCCACATTTGCCTCATCTCCTGTCCCATCTCTTGCCGTGCCTGCTGGAAGGCATCGGTCAGCTCCTCTTGAGAAATACCTAAATTGTCGGCAACCCTGGCAAAAATACCCCTGGTTCCTGTCGTGTTTGCGGTAGACCCATTATCCTGAGCCATCACTGCGGTGGCGGTTCCCACCGTCAGCAGTACCACCGCTATCATCACCGAGACGATACTCTTTACTTTCTTATACATAGGTTTCTCCTCTCATTTAGACTTATTCTTGGTTATTTCAGGATAGCATAGACTACCTGAACGGTAAGGCTAATTTCCATTTCCCCGGGGCTTATTGGGGGCGGGGCGGCTGCTGGTGCTGGTGCTGGCACCCCTTCATATACCGCTCGCGGGTAGATAATAGGTGGGACGCTAATACCCTCAGCGATATAGATTGGCTTACCCAAACTAACCCCAGCCAATTCTGCCAGTTGCATTGCCTTATCTTTAGCGTCAGCCATCGCTTTTCCCCTAGCTTCACCATAGTAATCCGAAGGTTCATCTACAGAAAAGCCTACGCTGTCTATTCGGGTAAGGTCTCCGCCAGCCCTAGCCACCTCATCAATAATAACGCCAACCTTATCTATATCCCTTATCTTGGCGGTTACTATGTTGCTGACACGGTAACCAATCACAATCTCCTGCTGCTTTTCGTTATCCCACCTGGTTACCTTATAGATACTGAAATATTGCGTCTGAATATCTTTCTTAGCTACATCATTATCCATCAAAGTCGTCATTACCTTATTCATAGCTTCTGATGCCTGGGATTGAGCCTCAGCCACACTAACCTGCTGAGCTTCAACACCCAGCCTCAGGGTAGCGATGTCAGGCACCACGGTTACTTTACCCTGTCCGGTGACCCAGATTCCTTCCTGCTGACTGGTCAGGCTTACCCCTTCTATAGTCGCTGTGGTGGGAACGGCACCACAGCCACATAAACCGACCATCGCCAGCACTACTGTCAGACCTACTGCCAATAATAGATGCTTTTTCATTCCCAACCTCCTAATTAATAATTATTTAGCAACCTATCCCCTTCACAAGAGGAGAGGGAGGGGAATTTCTTAGAGGGGCAAAGCCCCTTTTAATTCCTTCATTAATATTATAACGAAAAAGTCACCAATAGGTTAGGGTAATTCGGGGAATTTTCGAAGAATGGTTCAGGGCTTAGTCCAGAGCCCTGAGGGCTTTTTCGTAACCAGCTTCTGAGATAGCAATTGCCCGGAGCAAGGCGGGCTTTGCCGACTCTGGTGCGTTTCTCAACATAGCACGTAGAGCTGCCGGATGGTCGGCGGCGGAACGCAACATCTTCCTCCTGAACTCTTCCTGTTTGGCAATTCGTTTACTACCACCCCCTTCACCCCGGGTCCGCGCCTCAGGTGCTGACTCCTCTGGCACTGTCTCTAATGCTGGTGTCCGCGGTGCCGGTGCTAGCATTACCTCCCCATCCTCTGCCCCCTGGACCGAGAGCAGACTGGCAACCATCATCAGGCAGGTATTAAGTCGCTGAGCGGTTCGCTCTACCTGCTCCGGTTTATCTTTACCAACCATACGTTCTATCTCAGCTATCCGCCTGTCCGCCAGCTTAGCGTAAAGCTCTGCCTTACCTATTCCAGAAGGCGTCAGGGTTAACTGCACCCGCTCCGTGGCTAACTTCATCGGATACAGAGGCTCATCAGGCATACTATTGCCAGCGGCAAACACTGTGCCACCACCGGCTACTAGTAAACAGACGAAAACCGTAGTTGCCACTGTGGCCCACTGTGGTAGCCAGCCAAAGAAGGGACGACTTCTTTTAGCCTCCATATCCCGGAGTGCTGAGTGGAACTGGTATCTGGCTCTGGTTTTGAAATCGGGACTGGGTTGGAGAGCTGATGCCCTCCTGGTAGCCATCGCTACCTGAAGCAGTGGCTTAAGCTTATCCGCTTCCTCAGGATAGCTATCCAGACACTGCTCCACAGTCTGCCCTTTCATTAGCAGTCTATCCAAGCACTCATTCAGAATGTCATCAAATCTCTTATTCCTCATCATCCTATTCCACCAATAATACCTGGCGCAGAGCTAGTATAGCGCTATGCTGTAATGCCTTAACTGCGCCCTGACTTTTCCCCATAACCCTGGCTACTTCGGCAATGGATAGTCCGCCGGGAAAACGAAGGGAAATCACCTCTCGCTGCGCTTTGGTCAGCCGCTGAGTAGCCGATAGAAGACGCTCCACATCCAGATTCTGCTCAGCTACCAACTCCGGATTATCACCAGTGCTAACCAGCGATTCCACCAGGGGAACAGTGGCATGCTTAGCCCTTTTTCTCACATAGTCCACCACCTGATTATGGGCAATACGGAATAGCCAGGCGGAGAAAGGTACACCCTTCCACTTGAAGGAGGAGATAGACTTAATAGCATTGAGGAAGACCTGTTGCGTCATATCCTCCGCCTCTGTCCTATTTCCTATCTTAAGAGATATATACCGATAAATCTTATCAAAATACTCTTCGTATAATTGAGCTAAAGCCTCCGGGTCACGCTGCTGCGCTCGCCGGACAAGACTCTCTTCATTTTGCACCTGACAACTCCCTTAGTTAAACCTCAGCCGTTCCGCGCTAAGGTTTAGGCATTGATAGGGTGTTACCCTGTGCATATAGTATAACGAAGAAAGGGCTAAAAGGATAGGTAAAGCCAGGGAGTTAATGAAGCGTATGCTTCGTAGAGTAGGGTAAGATAGGCGTTGGAAAAGCCAAGGCAGCGCAGAGGTATCTTATCTATATTGGATTGATGAAATGAGCTTGACAAGATGAGTATCTAGGTATATGGTGTGCTTTACAATAACTATTATTTTTGACAATAGAATATCATAATGTCCCGAAAAAGTCCTGAGTACCAGTAGGAAGAGGGAAGCTTTGAAGCATTACCCAAATTTGGTCACTAGGATAATGCGGAGCAAACAGTGAACCCGGCCCTTAGAGATCGGGTTTTTTATTTTATGAAGGAGATAATCCATGATTAAGATAAATAGGCTAAAATACTGGTAACTCTAACTTAACAAGTGGTATCCCTTTTGGGGGCAGGTCAATATAATTCCAAAGGAGACTTCAACATAAGTTGAGGTAAATAATCAGCTAGGAGGTATACTAGCCGTGAAAGTATTAGGCAAAGTCTTTATTCTGCTTACTCTTATGGCTCTTGTAGCAGTTCCAATGACATCTTGTAAAGGAGTACCAGAATTATCAGAAGAGCAAAAAGAGGAATTAAAGAACGAAGTAAAGCAGTACCTATTAGAAATAGAGGAGCTACGGGGGCCAGAGGGTCCAGCAGGTCCAGAGGGTCCAGCAGGTCCAGGGGGTCCAGCAGGTCCAGGGGGTCCAGCAGGTCCAGGGGGTCCAGCAGGTCCAGGGGGTCCAGCAGGTCCAGAGGGGCCAAAGGGTCCAAAGGGTTCAGGAGGGGGTTCGGGATCAAGAGGTCCAGAGGGTCCAGCAGGTCCAGAGGGTCCAGCAGGTCCAGGGGGTCCAGCAGGTCCAGAGGGTCCACAGGGTGAGGATGGAACATTCCCTTATACTACACAGCTGGGAACCCTCTCGTTCCCTGTTGTCGGACACGGGCCGGTAAATGTAACTGAGGTGGTTCCCTTCTTGCCCACTTTTGATACTATCCCGGTGCTCCTCACTAATATTACACAGACTGGTGCTACTAATTATATTTGGGATCAGATGACAATAGAAGTTGATGTAGGAACAGGCAGTTTTACTGTTAAGGTGACAGCAGGCTACATTTCTGCTATTGATGCTGTTGTAGTAGTCCGCTGGTTTGCCATCTCTCAGTAGTACGGGAAAACTGAGACTCTAGGGAAGGCCCTTGCTGATGACCAGTACATTGTTTTAATCACTTCACCCAATCAAGGTGACGTGACTCATATAAGCGAAAAAACTGTTAATGGGTTCAAGGTTCAAACCTATCTTCTTGTACCATTCGCTTTTGACTGGATTGCTATACCATACAAATAGCATAGGCTCCTAGCTGTAATGGGCAACTAATGGATAAGAGACTGCACCCCTTATTAGTTATCATGAGCGTTAGCGTAAAGCAAGGCGGTGGCGGCAAGGCTTTAGCCTGCCACCCTGCTGGATATAATTATATAGCATAACGAAGGGGGGTAAAAAGATAGGTTGCTAAACAACATCTATAAAGAAAGTGCCGTTTCGCCTCTCTTGATATATCACAGGGTAATGTCATTGAAAATGAAACGTGCTAAAATAAACTTAGAATTAAGAACTTATCAAGGGGTAAAGCTTGTCTTGCTATGTGCGATTGATGCGCACGGAGGACGTTACTCAGGTTGCTAAGCTTGACCGTGAAGCCTTCCCCACCCAGTGGCCACCGACTGACTATCACCACGAGCTACAAAATCGGTTGGCTCATTACGTCGTAGCTTGTGAAGCAAGGGAAACGGTTGAAGCACCCAAGGTGGAAGCTCCCCCGGAGAAAAGCTTTTTTGAGCTGGCGTCCAGGGTTAGGCAGTTATTTAACCACAACCGTTTCTTCGGCAATGAAGCGCATCAGCCAAGTAACGAATATATCGTGGGTTTTGCCGGCATATGGATTATGGCTGACGAAGCTCACTTTATTAACATTGCCGTAAGAGAAGACCACCGCCACCAGGGGATAGGCGAGCTACTGCTTATATCCATTATAGACCTGGCAACAGAATTAAACGCCAGTATCGTTACCCTAGAGGTGCGCACTTCCAATACCGCTGCTCAGAGCCTTTATCACAAATATGGCTTCTCCCAGGCAGGCATACGCCAAGGCTACTATACCGATAACAGGGAAGATGCCATACTAATGTCTACCGAAAAAATTGCTTCCAATCCATTTCTGGCACAGCTAAACCGGTTAAAGCAAGCCCACTCCAAAAGGTGGGGAATACCCCTATATCAAATTGTCAGATAGTTACCACCTTACTGTTCTGAAGCAAGCTTGCCATTCTCGCCCCAGTTGTGCTTAGGGTTGTCTTTAAGAATGATTTCTACGTCTTCGGGCAGCAGACCGATTGTGGCAAATGAAGAGGCTATCCCCGCCACGAGCTGCCTCTTTTGCTCAATGGTGCGTCCTTCCCACATTTCAACGATAACTACCGGCATGATTCCTCCTTCTTTTGATTAGTTAGAAAAGCAGCATTTCATCTATCAGCTAGCGCCGTTTGAATTTAGCTTTGAGGGCTTCTATTTCCTGTTGTTTTTCAAACTCATCCTGACTGAGGGGTTCACAGGACCTGAGTTCGGTATCCTCTATCTTAATGGTAAAGAGCTCCCGACATTTCCAGCATCGGTAGGGTCCCTGATAACTTGATTCGGCGAGAGACAAGCTGCCCTCTATACCACATTTAGGGCATTTGATTTTGGTTAGCATAGTATGAGTATACTCCTTTTGACATCAATGTTTTAACCCCCGCCACTCTGGCAAATCCTATTCCTGATTAGTAGCTTTGTCAATCTAGCAACCTATCCCCCTGACCCCCTTCCCTTGATAAGGGAAGGGGGAGAGTAAGTGAAATCCAAAATTCCAAGCACGAAGCACTAAACAAATTCAAAACACTAATCACCAAGAAACCAAACCTTCAGGTTCAGGGCTTACTTCTGGGAAAAAGTTTAAAACCCCATCCCCCTTTTTCCCCCTTCCCCTTGATAAGGGGAAGGGGGAAAATTTCTGAGAGGGGCTAGCGTCCCTCTCAGGTACTCACCCCATAAGCCTCAATTAGCCTAGCTCCTGCGATGGCAGCAGGAGTTAGTAATCACATCTGTACTGTTGCAGAAATAATAAACCTAGTAGGATAGAGCGGCTCAAATCGTCTACAGTTGTTTGTAAACAGCCCTAAGTAGCCCCTAGTGGGCTTGACAAGAACAGGTGTTCTGTATAGCATTGTAATTGAGCAGACAAGCGCAGGGTCAAGCGAAGGTCACCGTTAAGGTGGCAGCAACTTTCGGGTTGTGGGTTCCTTCGTCCTGGGGTTTGCTCAAATTGTTTTTAGCCACCCGTATTCATTTCCATGCTGTGCAATTGGGTCGCCTGTGATATGTGAGAATTTCAATCCGTAACTGAAAAGTCTATTCTTCCCACTCCCTCGTCTATAAAATCGTTCCTTAAGTTTTAAGATATATTGTGGCTCTATATTGCCCAACTTAGAATATTCTAAAGCATCACTAAGCGCACCACATACGAGGTCACTTGATTGTAGCATTCTGTTTTTCCCTTTTGCAATTATCTCAATGTGCTGCCAGTCAAGACACCTCCACTCTATCTTCAAGGGGGGAATCCAGCGCTGTAGCTTTAATAAGTAATCATTTAACGCATGATAGTCCATGTTGGTGCGCTTCTCGAAAATCAACTTAGCTTTTTCCCCACCGTTGTCACGAGCGTACCAAGATAACCGCTCAAGCAGTAATCTAGTGGAATAGAAATAAAGATTCCACTTTTCGGGTAAGCCTTTTGCCTTCTGAACGAATGGGTGCATTTTATCAGTCACAACACCAGAGAATACCCAATCTTCCGTCAATAATTCTGAACACATATAAAGTCTCTTGTCGTGGTTACGAATCCTTGTCCAATGTAGTGGCGAGTTAGTATCTCGCCCCAACTTTACCTTAATGCGAGGAATCATTTGGCTAGTAGTAGGCTCAATACTATCAGCGACAATCACCGCTCCAAGAATAAACCAACGCGTGCCCCCTGTTCCAATACCCTCATCGCCAGACTCGTCTATGAAACACTTGAAAGCCATGCTCTTATTATATAGGAACTTCTTTGTCTGTCAATGTTTTCAAATTGACCCACTACCGGAATATTATATCACTTCATGCAAATATTGACATACTAACTTATTTATCATCTGGGCATTTAAGAGGGGCGGAAGTCCCTCTTTTAAAACTATTTCCCCCTCTCCTTGGGAAAGGAGAGGGGGATTAAAGGGGTGAGGTTGATATAGAAAGAAACTCAGGATTTCCTCCTCACCAGCAGACAAATATTCCTTGAGAAGAACTTTATGGGGAAGTGGTAGGAGTTTTCGGGAAAGGATTGAAGCACCTCAAAGCCAGCCTCCTTTACCAGCTTCTTCAGCTCAAGATAGGAGAACAGATAATAATAGCGATACAGCGTCTTGCCCTTCTTTCGCCACGGCACCGCCACCTCCCGCCGACTGAACCAGAACCTGGGTTGCCATCGGTTCCATACGGTGATAAAGGCTTCACCGTCGGGTGTTAACACCCGCCTCAGTTCCTGCAGGGCTGCTTCTCTTTCTTCACTACCCCTTACATGGTGGTAGGTAGCTACCGAGATTGCCCAGTCAAAGGTCTGGTCAACATAGGGGAGATGCCTGACATCAGCCAGCGACAGATTGACCTTAAAATTGAACTTCTCCGAGTATTTCCGGGCAAACTTCAGCATCTCACCGGAAAAGTCAACGCCATAAAGGTCAAAGGTTTGAACGAAGGGCAGGAAGTCGGGACCGTGAGCACAGCCAACATTCAGGAGTCTGCCTTTCCGCCACCTCCGGGCTAGCATCTCCAGCTCACTACGGAATCTTGACCAGTGCCGGAAGCTATACCAGCCTGGGGCTATCTCATTGAAGACATCTCTAGTCACCCTATCCCCTTTATCCCCTTCCTCTCTCAGGGGAAGGGGAATTAGTTATTTAAGAGAGGCTTCGCCTCTCTTTGACTCTCCACTAACATTTAGTCTCTTCAAGTAGAGAGAGGAATTTCTTAAGAGAGATTAACGTCCCTCTTAAACACCCTAAATATAGAGATTTTTATTGTTGCCATAAACTAAAATCTGCTAAACTGGTTATGTCTCTCGGAGCAAGTATACTATGAAAAAATTAACCAGGACAATATCCGGGGTTACCCCGGTAGCAGTTATGACCCAGTCGCTGAAATGCCCGGGGCAATGCATATACTGCCCTACCTATGTAGCCACGCCCCAGAGCTACACCCCGGAATCGCCGGCAGTATTACGGGCTAGAAAATGCGGTTATGATGCCAAGAAGCAGGTCACGATGAGGCTAAAAATTCTATCCGAAATGGGACACCCCACAGATAAGGTGGAGCTGATAGTGATGGGAGGTACCTTCCTGGCGTACCCCAAGCAGTACCAGTACCAGTTTATTAAACAATGCTTTGATGCCCTGAATGGCGAGGAGTCAGCTACCCTGGAAGAAGCAAAACGACTTAACGAAACGGCTAACCATCGCTGCACCGGACTGTGCATAGAGACCAGACCCGATTGGTGTGGACAAAAAGAGATAGACCGAATGCTTGAATTTGGCACTACCAGAGTAGAGCTTGGGGTTCAGATGCTGGATGATGAGATATATCGGCTGGTCAGGAGAGGACATAAAGTTGAGGATGTGATCAACGCTACCACCCTACTCCGGGAATACGGTTTTAAAGTACACTACCACTGGATGCCGGGACTACCCGGCTCAACACCGGAAGAAGACCTGGAATTGTCCCTGAGATTGTTCAGCGACGACCGCTTTAAGCCGGATGGCTTGAAGCTATATCCCACTATGGTGGTAGAGGGCACTGAGCTGGAGAAATGGTACCAGGACGGGCGCTACCAGCCGTACGATAATGACATCATGGTTAATCTAATAATTGCCATCAAGTCTATCGTGCCCAAGTATGTCCGAATTTCAAGGGTGCTGCGCGACATCCCATCCAAGTTTATTGTGGCTGGATTGAAGGATTCGCTACGGGATGAAGTCAAACAGCGAATGCAGCAAAGGGGAATTGAATGCAAATGCATCAGGTGCCGGGAGTATGGTCATCGGGTCCGCGAAGGCTGGGAAACAGGTGAACCTCAGCTGGTAAGAATGGACTACCCAGCCTCAGGAGGCAAAGAAATCCTCCTGTCCTTTGAGGATGAAGGGGAAACCCTCTTTGGCTTACTGCGGATGAGGATTCAATCCAAGCCTTTGGCTCGGCTGGGGCAGATAAACGGGGAGAACTTTGCTCTTATTCGGGAATTACACATCTACGGTCCCGAGCTTCCTCTCCGCCAGCGGAATGCCACCGCAGTCCAGCACAAGGGCTTAGGCAAGGCATTACTGCAGGAGGCGGAGCGAATTGCTAGAGACGAGTTTCACGCCAGGCAGATGGTAATCTTGAGCGGAGTCGGAGCTAAAGAATACTATCGCTCCGAATTCGGCTACAGTTCACAGGGAGACTATATGGTCAGGAGTCTTGCTTAGCCCGGGGTTAATCCCCACCCATTTGAAGCTGCTTTAGCCTGGCATCCCCAATACCAAAATGGTGGGCAATTTCGTGCCGCACCACCTTCTTTATCTCAGCAACAATATCGCCATTATATTTGCATTTAGCCTCAATGGGCTTCTGGAATATAGTTATTTTATCGGGTGGCACCAGCCCATAGTGTCTGCCCCGCCTGGTTAGGGGCACCCCCTGGTAGAGACCGAGGAGGGTCTGGCCATGTTTTAACCCCACCCTGGCCGACTGAGCCAAGGTGGGGTAATCTTCAACCACCACATCAATGTTTTCCAGCTTAGCCTTAAACTCCTCGGGCAGACTAGCCACTGCCTCCGCTACCAATTGCTCAAATCTCCCCATATCCATCGCTTTAATTATTGCTTATTCTGCCGCTTACTCTTCCTCTCCTTCAAACTCTATCTCCAGTTTTCCTTCCCGTCCACCTAGTTTGGCTTCTATATCAAGTTCATCGGCATCTTCAGGGATAGTGAAGCTAATCGTTCCATCATCTCCAGTCTCACCTATTTCTTCGCCATTAACCTCAACCGTAGCCCCTACCACTGGCTCACCATTAAAGGTTACCAGGAGAGTAACCGTTTCGCCTGAAGCTATATCCCCTTCAACAATCTCCAGGGTAAGCTCACCCTCAAATTCCTTTTCGAACTCGAATTCCAGTTCTCCTTCTTGCTCGCCTCTCTTAACCTCTATCTCCAGCTCACCAGCATCATCAGGGATGGTGAAGGATATGGTGCCATCATCACCAGTCTCGCCTATTTCTTCGCCATTAACCTCAACCGTAGCCCCTACCACTGGCTCACCATTAAAGGTCACCAGAAGAGTAACCGTTTCGCCCGGAGCTATATCCCCTTCAAGTTCAAGGTCGAGACTCTCCCTTTCCCTGTCTCTTTCCCTCTCTCGTGATTTCACCTCAGTGAATTTTTGATTGGATCCACTCTGGCTGATCACAGGCTGAAGGATATATTTGATGCCGCTTTTCTCGTTACCGGCAGCAACCACGGAAATGTCGAAAACAAAGTCTACCGGGGAATCCTCGGGTATGCTGAAGTTGGTATTAATGTGAAGTTTATCACTGGGGAGTTTTACCTCGGTTGAGTCGCCATTGTTCAATTCGGCATCAATATCGCTGACATAGATAAAGACATTGGTGTATTGACCAGCCGTAAGGTTACCGCTCCAAATTTCCTCGGCGTTTTCCCCCTGGAGGGACACTAAATCCAGCTCTTCTTCTTCAGCTAATGGAAACTCAAGCCACCCGCCATCCTCCCCTGCCTTGTGCACCCCAACGCTGCTAATGGTTACGATGAGACTGGCAAAATCCTCGATAGCATTTACATCATCACTTATCAGCAATCTAAAATTGCCTTCGGTCGCTGGGCTAGGTGCCGTTGCCGGCTGAGTAGGTATGGACGCTGGTTCAGGAGTAGTTGGAGGAGTGACTTCCTCCGGGGTAGAAGTGGGAGTAGTCTCTTCTGGGGCAGGGGTAGGAGCAGAAGTAACCTCTCCCGGGGCAGGCGTACAGGCTGCGATAAAGACTAAACATAAGAGCATGACTAGCGCTGCTACATTTCTGCCTGCTATTTTCATTATCACTGGTAACCTCCTGTTTAAATTCACTCCTTATTATATAACGTAAAAACTACCAATTAGTTACTGGTGATTCCGAACAGTGTGGAGAAAAGGCAACATTATTGAACCAACGGGTCAAGTAAACCTGTAAGCCGAGTTCTGTACTCCGATTAGTCGGAGTGGTGACCATCTATCTAGCCCTAATGTTACCATTAGGGTCAAGCGACCAACCCGGGGACAGGCCAGGCGTCCTTATGTCCCTCTATTCGGTCTTGCTCCGGATGGGGTTTGCCCAGCCGACTGGTCACCCAGCCGCTGGTGAGCTCTTACCTCACCATTTCACCCTTACCCGAAAATCGGGCGGTATGTTTCTGTGGCACTTTCCGTAGGGTCACCCCTTCTGGGCGTTACCCAGCATCCTACCCGGCGGAGCTCGGACTTTCCTCCCGCCTAAGGCGAGCGGTCACCCGGTTTACTTGACCTACTTACACTGTAGTATATAAGGCACGGCAAGTCAATATGACATATATACTAGCAATCGCTCCTTAGTGGTATAATAAAAGGGAAAGGTCGTAATACATATTTACCAGTATAAAGGTACTATCACCATGAAAATTTTGAAGCCTTTGTCTGAACTTATTTCTCTAAAAGGGAAAAGAGCCTTAATTACGGGTTGTGCCGTTGGTATTGGCAAGGCAATGGCTTACAGATTTGCCGAAGCCGGCGCAGATTTAGAGCTTGTAGATATAAATAAAGAGGGTCTAAGGACTGTAAAAAGAGAGCTTTCTCAGTTCGAGTCAGAAATAAACCTTCACAAGGTAGATGTCTCCCAAAAAGAGGAAATAGATGCTTTATGGGAAAATTTGAGTGGCAAAGAGCCCGATATACTGGTAAATAACGCCGGGATATATCCTTTCAGGAATTTTCTGGAACTAGATGAGGCCTTCTTTAACAAGGTTATGGACATCAATTTAAACTCCGCTCTTTGGATGTGCCAGCATATGATACAGAAAAGGCTAAAGAGGGGAGGGGTAATCATAAATATTAGCTCCATTGAAGCCATCATGCCCTTCGCCGAGGATTTAGTTCCTTACAATATCAGCAAGACCGGAGTCCTTGCCCTGACCAGGGCTTTAGCTAAAAAGTATGGCAGATACGGTTTCAGAATAAATGTAATTATACCCGGTGGAATAGTAACTCCTGGAACAAAAGCCGTGGCCAAAGAAATTTCCCAGTTTAAACTGGGACTTCTTAAAACGGGGGTACTATTTAAAATGAGATTGCCCTTAAACCGGAGCGGGCAGCCGGATGAAGTGGCTCGTATCGCGCTGGTTCTGGCTAGCGATTTGTCCAGCTATGTCCACGGGACACTGATAGCCGTTGACGGAGGCTTTTTATCAGCCTAGCTGAATCATGGTTATCCCGCCAACAATCATAGCAATCGCTATAAAACGAAGAACGAGCATCCCCCCATCGGCATGCCATTCTATAAACCTGGGGAAAAGGCGACTGAGAATAAAGGCGAATATAAATACGAATACAGGACGGCTACCGCCAACAATAGTTGACACCAGCGATACCGGTCCTGTCTTCAACGCCAGAAACATAAGTAATAGCATTATCGGTACCAATGCCTCGTTAAACACAAGCCAGGCCATGGTTGAGCCCTTCTGTTTTATGTTGGCTAGCTGCCGGAGGATATGAGGGCGGAGTGAGGTCAGGATAAAAATGCCCGCCATACAAAATTCACTAACCCAAAGCATGTTCCAGGATGAAATATAGTTCAGAGCATACTTGCCGGTAATATCGCCCATAGCCATTAGCAGACTGGAACCAAAAAGAATGAGAAGCGGCTTAACCCGCCAGACAACGGAGCCAGATGAGCTTTGCTGGAACGAGACTAAAATCGCCCCCGCCACCACCATAATTATGGCCAGCCATTGCAGGTAATATAATGTCTCGCCCAGCAATGGTACCGCCATAATTGCCACGAAAACGGGATAGGTATAGACGACAGGTACAACCTGTGATACCTCCTCTTTTTTCAGGGCGTAGAGCATTATGACTATGCCACCGGTGCGAAGGATGTTTGAGGCTATTGCCACCGTTACTGTCCATACACCAGTACCTGGTGGCAAGGGAAATAGTGGAAAGAATACAAAGCCGTAAACTAAATGAAAGGCACCGACTAGCAGAAGATATTCCCTCAAGCCTGGCATTCTTCTGGCAAGAAGATGGCTGTCAATTATAGTGATTATCCCAAAGGCAGCAGCACTTAATGTGGCTAGGCTAAACCAGTTCACTATTAGAGTTCCTTTGCTTTCAAATGTGAATTATTAAAAAAAAGAAGACAACACGGTTAATTAACCAGATGAGTTACGGGCTGATGCAAGTCAATTCCCCAGTGCCACACCAGCCAGATTATGAGCCTCGTTGTTTTGTTGGCGCCGGATATGAGTTATGGTGAAACTGCGCAGTGAACCCTGCAGTTGCTTTACCCGGTAATACAAAGGAGCCAGAGCGGCTTTCCTTACCCGATACTGACCGCTGATTTGTCTCACTACCAGTTGCGAGTCCAGATTCACCTCAACCTTTTCGGCACCTAGTTCAACCGCCTTTTCCAAGGCAGCAATAAGTGCCCGGTACTCTGCCTGGTTACCCGTTGTCCTGCCTATCCTTTGTGAAATAGAAGCAATGAGCTTGCCCTGCTCATCTTTTATGATGGCACCTATAGCCGCCAGTCCCGGGTTACCCAGCGAAGCGCCATCGGCATAGATTACTACCTTCTTTATCTTCATTGCCTTCTAAGCCAGGAACAGGAAACGCCCACAGCTATTGCACTTTATCAGGTTACCACCTCTCACCCTTTGTAACTCGGTGGTAGTTAATGAAATACGGCAGCCCTGGCATACCCCCTGCTCTACCCTAGCCACCGCTTCTCCCTTCTGCTTTCTAAGCTCATGGTAGAATTCAACTGCCTTAGGGTCAATCTCGGCTGACTGCAGTTGCCGCTTATGTTCAAGGTCAGATAGTATGGTTTTTAGTTGTTCCATCTCGGCGGACAAACGCTGCTGCTGGTTTTGCCAGTCGGTCTCCACGGTTTTAAGCTCATTACTTACCGTAGCTACACCTGCCGTAGCCCGTTCAACCTGCTCCATTGCCTCCAGTAGCTTATCCTCCAGCTGGTTACGCCTATCTTTAAGTGCATCAACCTCGTGCTGGAGGTTGGTCAGCTCCTTGGGATTACCTATCCCGCCACCATATAGCTTATTTTCGGCAGTTATCAGCTTGGTCACGATGTCGTCTACTTCCCCTTCCAAGAAACGCTGCTGCCGCTTCAGTTCCTCCAGATGCTGGCACGCTGCTTCCAGCTTGTGACGAACCCTGACCACCGCTTGATTCTCACCAAGTTGACCGACAATTTGCTTCAGAGTCCGCTCCTTAGCCTCTAGCTCCACATCTAATTCTTGTAGTTGATAAAGTTGCTTGGCAATACTCATCTCCAGTGTCTTATTCTATAACAGCTATACTGTAATATCAATGTGCTTAGCATGTTTCTATCTCAACCTCACCCCCTTAATTCCCCCTCTCCTTGAGAAGGAGAGGGGGAATATAAATAAAAGGGGGGCTAATGCCCCTCTTAGACATCCCTTTTTAAATAAGCTCCTGTCCTCAACAGGGGGATGAAGGAGGATGGGGTTGTGAACTTTTCCCAAAGTAAATCCTGAACCTAAAGGTTTGGGGTCAGGTAATTAGGATTTTGGATTTTACTACGGGCTTCGCTCCTCCTAGGCACCCCCTGCGGTTATTTATAAGACTGAAAAATGGTTTAGGTTGCCGGGAAGTATAAAGGTGACAAAAGTCTATAGTCGCAATAGAACATATGTGCTATTATGATAAAAGTATGCACCGAAGGGGAAGGATATGAGGCTACTAAGGTTAGCCATAGAAAACCAGAGATGGGACCTGGCGGCTCACACTATTGTTCTCGCCACTGCCAGACAGCTAAGCAAAGGAGATAAACCATATGCCAGCAACAGCAGGAAGAAAAAGGGGCGCCCCAAAGGGCAATCAAAACGCTAGAAAGCACGGTTTCTACTCCAAGGTTCTTGACGAGGCTGAACAGCTTGACTTTGAGCTAGCCACTGGTGTTGACGGCATTGATGATGAGATTGCCCTGCTGAGAGTCAAGATTAAATCTCTCATCACCTATGATCCGGATAATATCAAACTTATCATGCAGGCGACCACTACCCTGGCCAGACTGGTCAGGACAAAATATAACATCAGCAAGAAGGATAAGAAGAATCTGAAGGAGGCAATAGGTAATGTCCTCAAGGATGTTGCCATCCCCCTTGGCATCAACCTCCTCACTAAATAGACTGCGTCCCTACCAGGCAGAACCGGCAAGAGCGATTCTGCGCAGCGTCTTTGGCAAAAAGGGGCTTACTTTCTCTATAGAGATTGCCCGGCAGGGGGGTAAGAACGAACTCTCAGCTCAGCTGGAGCTGCTGCTGCTAACCCTGTATATAAGCGAACCCAAAAACCTAGTCAAGTGCTCCCCCACCTTCAAGCCGCAGACAGTCATCTCGATGATGAGATTAAAGGACCGTCTCAATGATGCTGGCTTTAGCGGTATCTGGATGACTGAAATGGGCTACATCATCAAACTGGGCAACGCCAGAGCTGTATTCCTCTCTGCTGATGAATCGGCTAATGTGGTGGGCAACACCGCCCATATACTGCTGGAAATAGACGAGTCGCAGGATGTCAGCCGGGAAAAGTATACCAAGGAGTTCAAACCGATGGGGGCGGCGACCAATGTTACCACCGTGCACTATGGCACCACCTGGGATGATTCCACCCTGCTGGAGGAGATAAAACAGACCAATCTTGAGCTGGAGAGAAGGGACGGTATCAAACGCCACTTTCGCTATGACTGGCAGGAGGTAGCCAAGTATAACCCCGACTATCAAGCCTATGCCGAAGGTGAGAGGGAACGCCTGGGGGAGAACCACCCCCTCTTCCTCACCCAATACCGGCTGTTACCCATTCACGGTGGTGGATACTACCTGAGCCCCCAGCAGAGAGCCCAGCTTAACGGAGAGCATATAAGGATGCATTCACCGGTAGCCAACCGCAGCCAAGTCTATGTTGCCGGCATTGACCTGGCCGGTGAAGCCGAGGCAGAAGAAGGGGCCTACTTAAGAGCCTTGAAGCCTCGCCAGGACTCCACCGTGGTCACCATTGGTGAGCTGGACTTCTCACTATGTAACGAGGTGGTTAAACAGCCCCGGGTCAAGGTGGTGGAGCACTACTGGTGGACAGGGAAGAAACACGCTGAGCTTTATCCTCAGCTAATTGACATACTCAAGAATGTCTGGCACTGCCGTAAGGTAGTGGTGGACGCTACCGGGGTAGGTCAGCCGGTAGCTTCGCTGCTCAGGCAGTCGCTTGGCGCCAAGGTCTCTCCGTTTACCTTTACCCAGCAGTCAAAGTCAGAGTTAGGCTTCCGTCTGCTGGCTACCATTAATTCGGGCAGGCTGAAAATGTATGCCGGCGATGGCTCACCCGAGAAGCAGGAGTTCTGGTTTGAGATGGAGAGGGCGAAGAGCCAGTACCGCCCCTCGCGGACAATGAACTTCTATGTTGACCCTGGTGAAGGGCACGATGACTTCTTAATGAGCCTGGCGCTGCTGGTAGAAGCCGCCAATCAGTATGTGCCAAGAGGGGCTAGGGGAAGCATGAGGGAGGAATAGGACGAAGCTGGGTAAGAAGGGGGTTGACACCTAATCAAACATGAGTATAATGCAATCACCTATGTAAAATAGCCCCAAAGATAATATATAAGACTTGGAGTATGGTGATGTAAAGGGGTGTTGATGACTGCTAAACGTAACGCGGTTGCCGACGCCCTTTTTGTTGAAATCTAGTTAGAGATGGGGGGAGTTATATGAGAATTAGAAAAGGATTCATACTAAAGCTATTCAGCGGAGCTGACATACAGAGGTGGAACGACAAAATACGTCCTGCAGAGCTTACCGAACTAGACAAGCAGGCTCACAAGATGATAATAGCCTATGTATTGGGTAAATACGAAGGGGATGAGGATGACTTCAATTGGATTGATGTCATCGAGGGGGGCATTTTTGAATATCTTCAACGCATAGAAATAACAGATATCAAACCTCCAATTTTCCACCAAATTAAAAAAAAGGAAGAGGAGTATGAAGAGCTAAAGAAGTGGGTTTACAGACGATTGAATCCCGTTATTACTCCTTTAGGCAAAGCTTTTAAAGATAAATACCGAGCTTACTTTTCAAATAATGAACAAAATAAATCTAGAAGAATCATTAACGCTGCTCATGCATATGCTTCTAATTGGGAGTTTGACCTGATTGAGCCTTTAAACCAACCGAAAGATATCGAGATTCCTGAAATCAGGAGAAGGCTTATTGATGAACAAAGGGAATACGAAGATTTAAAAGGAATGCAGGAGCTACAAAACAACCCAAATCTAAAGACATTTATTGACCTCTGTGGGCAACTCAGATTTCAATTGCGGTGGAGCAACATACGTAGATTAACACATACATCTGTTCTTGGGCACATGTTAATTGTAGCAATCCTAGCGTATCTCTTTTCAATCCAAATAGAGGCTTGTTCAAAAAGACGAGTTAATAACTATTTTACTGGCCTATTCCACGATTTGCCCGAAGCGTTAACGCGAGACATAATTTCCCCTGTAAAGGGATCTGTAGAAGGAATTTCAGAAATCATAAAAGAATATGAAAAAGAGCAGATGAAAAGCAAAATATATAGGATTCTACCTGACGAATGGCACCCAGAGATAAAAATGTATGCTGAGGACGAATTCGCCGATTTTGTCACAATTAATGGGGAACAAAGACAAGTAACTTCCAGAAAAATTGAAGAAAAATATAATGATGATAAATTTAACCCAAGGGATGGTACACTTATTAAAGCATGCGACGAACTTGCGGCATTTACAGAAGCATATATAGCACTACGCAACGGAGCAACCGCTGAGGAGCTTCAAGAAGCTAAACATGAAATAAAGAGGAGATACAGGAATAGATTTATATCTGGAATAGCTTTTGGGCCTATCTATGCAGATTTTGAATGAATAATAAAGTGAGGTAATACTATGAATAAATTAGTATATATTGCAGGTCCACTGTTTTCTGATGCTGAGAGGTCTTATCTTGAATTGATGGTAAAAGAGCTCTCCAATTTATCAAATCTTGACCCACGTGCAAATTTTTTCTTACCGCACAGAGACGGTGGAGAACTCGGGAAAGGACCAAAACGTAAAGATATATTTGAACTCGATATTAAGCAAGTCAATTCAGCAAAAATTGTTGTTGCCTTACTTGACGGTCAAGATGTAGATAGTGGAACCTGTATAGAACTTGGCTATGCATATGCAAAAGGCAAAAAAATATTTGGGTTATTAACTGATTTCAGAGCATATAAAACTGCTGATTCTGAACCACATAAACCGAATTTGATGGTTTGGGGGGTATGTGAGGAAGGCAAAACACTTCACAGTAACCTCAATTCTCTCGCTGCAGCTTTCGCCCAACATGTAAAGAGCTTGTAGCAAGAAATAATTCGAAATGGAAGAGAGTTTAAGAGGGGCTTACGCCCCTCTTCCATAAAAATTCCCCCTCTCCTTAATTAAGGAGAGGGGGATACAGGGGGTGAGGTTATCTATAATTTCTAATAATAGGAATAAGCGGTTCTTCGCCCAATCCAGAAACCGATGATACCGAATAACAGGGCGCCAACCCCACAAATAGTATAAAGAATCCAGCCAGTTAGAGCAAAACCGAGACCGCCAACATGGAATGAACCGGGGGAGGACCACTCGCTCTCATTGGAAGCACCATCTATAGACTTTACCCTCCAGTAATAAGGAGCTTCCTCCTTGGTTGACTTTAGCTTTTCTACTGCGGTAACGGTATACCCTGACTTGGTCAGTTTCTTCTTCTCCAACACCATGGAAGTAGAAGTAAATTCTTCGTCGGTGGCAACCTGAAGGGTATAGGTTACCCCGCTGGGGTCTGCAACATCTTCCCAGTCAAAATTGACCGGTGATTCTGCCTTAATACCCATCTCCGGTTTTAATGGCGCCGGTATTGGTGGTGCTGTTGACTCCATGGTAAAGGTAGCAATTAAGGTGTTAGTGCCATCACTAACAGTTATAGTGTGGGCGCCACCACTGCTAGCCGGGGCATCGAAGCTAGCCGAAAGGATTTTATCGCTGGTAATAGGGACTGTAGCCACATTAGTATCACCATACTTGATGGTAGCTGTTCCATTAGCCACAAACCCGGTGCCAGTTATAGTAATCGTAGTGCCAATGTTGCCCGAGGTCGGGCTGATATTCATACTGAGGCTGACCAAAATGGTAAAGTTGGCAGTCTCTTTATTAGTGCCATCACTAATTTCCACTTCATAAGTGGCAGGGTCACGGTCAGGCACAGTGAAAATACCAGTGAAGCTGCCATACGCATTAGTTTTAATAGTTGCTGGCTCGGTGATAGCTTTAATGCCACCTACGCTAACAGTTATCCCTTGCTCACCCTTAAATCCGGTGCCAGCGACGGTTATCTTTTTATCTATTTCCCCTGAAGTAGAGCCAATGGTCATCTCCGACTCCACAGTAAACTCGACTTCGGCTCTATGTTCAGACTCATCCTCAACAGCTATGGTATGTTCGCCGGCAGTGCTCTCCGGGATGATGATGAGGGCATCCTTAAAATCACCATCACTATCGGTTTTATCGTCACCGTCTTCTATGTCCACTTCCTCATCATCAAAATATATGATAATATCATCGCTGGCTCCAAAGTACTCTCCGCTAATCTCAACCTCAGTGCCGACTACGCCTGAGTCGGGGTCAATCTCCTTAATCGAGCCAGCCAGCACGGTGAATTCCTCCATGGCCAGGATGGTGCCTTCATCGGTATCACTGGCATAGACATAGTAAGTACCGCCCGTTACATCTACCGTCTCACTGCCATCAGTAAGTTCATCCGGCACCCTGAACCAGGTATCAAAGTCGCCGGCATCGGATTCCCCCTCCGCACCGGTAGTTGGGGTTTTGAGGTGTTCGTAGGACTCAAGGTCGTCAATATCGTCATCATCTATATCAAGTTCTTCATTGGAGAAATAGAGGTAAATTGAATCATCATCGTCAAAACCGCGACCTTCAATATCAATCCTATCGCCAATATCACCCTCCGCAGGGTCAAGAGAAAGACTCTCCGCAGCCAGGGCTGGGATTGCTGACACAGGTATTGCCAGCAAGGACAAGACAACGACTAAAGCCAGCATCCGCAAAAATTTACCGTACTTCATTCCCAAATCTACCTCCCTTATTCCTCATTTCTCTCTTTTAAAGGAGAAAAAAACTTCATATATATAGGGGCTTTTTACCCCGTATCTACCTGTTTAATTCTACTCCAAACCACCTCTTAACTGTAAACTACGGACGCCGATAGTATGCCGTTCTCCTGCCCAGCCAGAAGGTAAGAAAGGCAAGCCCCAGAAATCCCAGCACTATCAGTGCGTATATGGCTCCCTTAGGCAGAAGGAAGGAAGCCTTAATATGGAATGACCTTGGGGTTGACCACTCACCCTCATTGGAAGCGCCATCTATAGCCTTTACCCTCCAGTAATAGGGAGCATCCTTTTTAGTCGGCACCAGTGTCTCTTCAGGGAGGGTAAACTCCGAGTCGGTCAGTTCCTCCTCCTCCAACTCTATGTCAGCGAAGTCCTCATCAGCGGCAACCTGCAAGGTATAGGTTACCCCGCTGGGGTCCTCAACTTCTTCCCAGTCAAAATATACCTTTCCCTCAGCTTCAACAGCTTCTTCAGGTAGTGATAATTTCGGTACTGGCGGCGCCTCTGACTCCATGGTGAAGGTGCGTTTTATAATGTTGACACCGTCAGTGATAGTGATCGGGTGATTACCTCTGATACTGGCAGGAACATTAAAAATAACAGAAAAAGTCCCGTTACCATTAGGAACAGCGGTAGCTACTTCCTGATTGTCATAGGTAACAGTAACCGTTTCGCCCGCAGTAAACCCGGTGCCATTAACTATTACCGGTGTGCCCACGTTACCCGTAATCGGGCTCAGGCTAACGCCGGCACCTATGATGAACTCTGCCTTAGCGATATTGCCAACATCATCCTCTACCTCTATCTCATAGGTATCTGGCTTCATCACCGGCACATTACAGATGGTCTCAAAACTGCCGAGCTTATCCGTCTTATCCTTCGCCAGCTCAATATTATCCAGAGAGATAGTGACATAAACCCTATCCTTAAAACCGGTGCCACTGACGGTCACTCTATCCCCCATTGCCCCTAAAGCCGGGTCAACAGTAGCTGAGGGTGTAACCTTAAAATCGGCGGCGGTTAAGCTACCCAGCGTGTCCTGAGCACTAATCCCATGAACACCGACAGCGCTCTCAGGAACAGTAAGATGATAGGTAACCTCTCCTACAGAGTTAGCCATTTCACTGCCCACACTGGTTTTAGTCCCATTGTAATAGAAGGTTACCCGCTCATCAGCATAAAAACCCTTGCCAGTAATGGCGACTATGGTGCCGACAGCACCGTCCATAGGGTATAGCTCAATTTCCATCCCCTCAATAATAAACGGTCTCTTCTCCCCCAAGCGATTGCCGTATTCATCCTCAACGGTGATATAAGCCCTTCCCGGCTTGGTATCATCGGGGATTCGGAAAGAAAGGGTGAAGGTCCCGTTATCAGGAATAATGGTGCCGTCAATCTCTGTTTTATCAAAGAAGACAGAGACATAGTCGCCAGCATAGGATTCAAAGTTGGTTCCGGTTACGGTAACCTCTGTCCCCACCGCACCAGAGGTAGGAGACAAGGTAACTACTGGCGCCGCCCAAGCCGGTGCTGCCGGTATCAGCACTAGCAACAGGGGAAGGATAACAACTATAGCCAGTTTTCGGAGAATTTTACCGTACTTCATTTAACTGTCTGCCCTCCATAAACTCTCCGTTGGGGGAGAGGGAGGAGACAATTCCTCTACAATTTACCTACTACTATAAACGACACCTGATATTCTGTCAATTCCCATTTAATAATAACGACAAAAGCCTGTTGACGGTAGTAGAACATATGTGCTATTCTGGCATCGCGTAGTTTTTTGGGAGATGGCTATGAGATTAGAACTAATTGATGGGATTGAAACAGAAAGAAAGACTACTTCTTCCACGGACTCAAACGACGAGTTAGATTTACCACCAGAGTATCACCGCTATCGGGATGAGGGTTGTGAGGCGGCTACCGCCTATTTGGGTAACCCATCAAGCTGTCTTAACTGCCCGTTCCCCAACTGTATTTATGACCAGTACGGAGGCAAGCAGCGCTGGCTGAAACGGTTGCGAGACAAAGAGATGGTAATACTGTTTACCACTGAGGGAAAGGGAATAAAGGAACTGGCACTAATCTTTGGTGTCAGCCAGCGCACTGTGCAAAGAGCATTAAAGAGGAGTAAAAATGAGTGAAACTTTCATCCCCACGGAATTAGCCCGTCGTGCCTTAGACCGGATTAAGGGCTACAAAGAACTTCTTGATTTCTACTACGGTCAGCACTGGGAAGGTTACGCCCGACGAGGCGAAAAACGCCTCACCTTTAATTATGCCAAGGTAGTCGTAGACAAGGTTACCTCATACCTTATGTCAGGGATTAACTTTGCCGTTGATGCTATTGAGGACTCGCCTGAGGCTAGAGCCAGAGCCCAGAAAGTAGAGACCACCTTATACCAGGTGTACGAGGACAATAATCTGGAGCAGCTCGACTTTGAGACTGAGATTGATTGTGCCATTCTGGGCGATGCCTGTTACAAGGTTATCTGGGACCAGGAGACGAAAGGGGTCAGGATTACCGCCCCCGATATCCAGGGTATCTATGCCTGGTGGATAGGAGACGATACCTCCAGAATACGGAGGGTTGCCTCAAGGTACAACCTCACCTCAGACGAGGTAGAAATCCTGTACAAAACAAAGCCTAAGGGCAAGACGGCTAACGTGGTTGAGCTATGGACAGCCCAGGAGTTTGAACTCTGGCTGGATAACGTTCAGGTGGAGAAGAAGCCCAACCCCTATGGCTTTATTCCGTTCATTATATACCCCAACCTGAGAGAGCCAAAGAAGCTATGGGGTCTATCTGATTTACCTCAGATTATGGAGCTTCAGAGGGAATTAAACCGGGCAGTGTCACAGCTATCAAGGATATTAGAGTTATCCGGTAACCCCATTGCCGTCCTGGAGAACGTAGAGGAATCCGAGGATATCGCCGTTAAACCGGGGGCGGTGTGGAATATACCTGAGGACGCTAAAGCTTATCTACTTGACCTGTTACAGGGCGGGGGCGTGGGGCTTCACATAGACTATGTCAATTTGCTATACAGAACCCTGCATGATTTAGCCGAGTCACCCCGGGCTGCCTTTGGCAGCACCGAGAGAGATTTGTCCGGGGTTGCCCTTGAGATTGAACTTCAACCGCTGCTGCAGAAGGTGAAGCGAAAAAGGGTTATCCGAACCGCCGTCTATAACCGAAGAAATACCATGATATTAAAGCTCCTGGAGAAATACCAGAATGAAAGCTTCGGCGATAACCATCTGAGGGTGGTCTGGGGTCCGGTATTACCCCAGGATTTGACGAGATTGGTCTCTAATGAGCAGACACTGGTTCAGAATGGTATTCACTCCCGACGCCGGGCTATGGATGAGATTGGGGTTAAAGACCCGGAGATGGAGTTTAATAGATGGCTTGAGGAAAGGGAGACCATTCTCAGGATGAATAAAGAGCTTAATGCCAGGTCTACCAAGAGCATGGCGAGAGAGAGGGCTGTAGACTCCCGAGTAGAAGGCGTTGAGGAATAAGCTAAGGAGGATGAAAATTGGTCGATGACGAACTAAATCAGACAGAGGAACAGAATCCGCCCAGTGGGGAGGAGTTAGAGGAAAGCCGGGTTATTGAGCTTGAGGCACTGATAGCGAAAAGGGATGAGGAGTTAACCAAAGCCAATGTCCGCATCAGCGAACTGGAGCAGGCTATGACTTCAGCCATAACCGGTTACAAAGTCATGGTTACCCAATCCAATCCTGAGGTGCCTGAGGAACTCATTGGCGGGGACACCATTGAGTCCATTAATGAGTCTCTAACCAAGGCTAAAACCCTGATTAACAAGGTGAAGCAGGGGTTGGAGGCTGAAATTACCTCAAGCAAAATACCCGCCGGAGCACCACCGAGGACACCACCTGACCTGTCAGCTCTGTCCCCACGGGAGAAGATTCAATACGCAATAGGAGGTAAAAAATAATGGCATTAACGCTAAATGAGGCAGCCAAGCTGTCAAATAATATGCTCCTTCAAGGAGTGGTAGAAACCATCATTAAGGACTCACCCATAGTGCAGCGGCTTCCCTTCATAGAAATCGTGGGTAACGGTTTAACCTACAATCAAGAGAAGACCCTGCCTGAAATAGATTTCTATGATGTTGGCGATACCTGGGCTGAGTCCACCCCAACCTTTGAACAGAAAACGACCACGCTGAAGATTATGGGTGGTGATGCTGATGTGGATAACTTCCTGAAGGCTACCCGGAGCAATCTCCAGGACCTGGAAGCAGCCGTTATTGAGCTTAAAGCTAAGGCACTGAAGGACAAGTTTGAGGAAACCTTTATCTACGGTGACTCAGCCACCAATTCCAAGCAATATGACGGTCTTAGAAAACTTATCGACACCACAACTGCCAGCGACCAGGTGATAGCCATGGGGGCTACTGGAGATACCCTCACCCTGTCTAAGCTAGACGAGCTAATTGATGCCGTTAAGGGCGGTAAGCCTAACATATTGCTGATGAGCCGCCGCAGCCGGAGAAAGATTAACGCTCTGGTCAGAGCCAGCGGTTCCGGCACGATGGTAACGGAGAGGGATGAGTTTGGTAGCTTTATCGATTTGTGGGACGGCATCCCTATAGGGGTTAGTGACTGGATTCTTGATACCCACACTCTAACTGATAGCGTGGAAACAGGCACTACCGGGGACACCTGCTCCACCGTCTACGCCATCCAGTTCGGAGAGGGAGCGCTCTGCGGTCTAACCAGCCCGGGACACCTTCAGATAGAGCCAGTCGGCTCACTGGAGACCAAGGATGCCAGCCGAACCAGGATTAAGTGGTACGTGTCACTGGCTCTATTCTCTTCGGTTAAGGCTGCCGCTTTAATCGGGGTTAAGGACTAAAGAACGATAAAGGAGAACCAAAAACTATGGCTGTAGAAATTTCAGGAATAATTGCCCTAAGTTTTCAGTTAGATAAGGATGCCGCCGCTCTGGGAGAAACTGACGAGGCGATGGCGCCGGTTCAGGGTGCAGGCTCGGTAACCAAATTCACCGCCATTCAGGAAGGAACTATCCGTGGTATTGACCTGGAGATAGAGTCCAAGCAGAGTGCCGGGGATGATGTTATCGGCTCGGTCTATGTCGGTGGCAGCCGGGTGGATGGAACCGAGGTCACCGTTGCCGGTGCCGGTAGCTCGGCTGGTGCTGACCATACCACTTCACGATTTGACAAGGATGTGGCTCCAGTCAGTGAGGGTGATAGCATCGAGGTCAAGGTAAAGTCCACCGATGCCACCAACTGTAAACCAGCCGGCATCTTAGCCACTGTCTATATTCAGCTCGGCAAGTCCGAAATCTAACAATGTGAGGGGGAAGCCCTCTCGATTAGGGCTTCCCCCTATCAGGTAAAAGAACTACTAGACAGGAGACTACAAATGGAAAAACAAGATATTGCACAATGGTTATGCCACTATAAGCTCAGCAAATACCACCAGGGCATCGAGTCCTACCGGGGCAGAGAAGACGAGTTTCATCGGCTTTTTAAGCCCTACCAGGTTATCGAGGGTGAGGGGAATTGCCTGCTTAATTCTGGCATTGATGAGATGTGGGACTTGGTTGTTGGTGATTCCAGCAATCACTTTGACAACACCAATGCCCAGATTGGTGTTGGTGATTCCGATACTGCCGCCAATGCCACTCAGACTGATTTGCAGGCAGCTACTAATAAGACCTACAAGGGTATGGAGATTGGCTATCCCACTTCTACCAGTCAGAAGGCAACCTTCAAAGCCAGCTTCGGCAGTGATGAGGCTAACTATGCCTGGAACGAGTGGGTGGTCAAGCAGTCAACCAGCGCCAAGTGCCTGAACCGTAAGGTGGAGAACCTGGGCACCAAAACATCAGGCACCTGGACATTGGAAGTATCAATAACGCTTAGCTAGGAGTAAATAATGCTGTACAGAGCCAGAATTGACCTTTGCTTTGATAAAGAGGATACAGCCCGGACTATTCTTGATGGAGCCAAAAGCGTTCTATCAGAAGCAGCCAAGATAACCAGACAGTATGAGCTAATCGATGAGGTTAGCTTTGTAGAAATCCACAAGTGCTATCACGACGAAGAACTCCCCAAACCCTGTGAAATCATTGAAAGGATTGAGGTCTAGTCATGGCACAAAAATGCCTATCCTTTGACTTTATCGATGATTACATTACTGTTCCCTCCAGTGATAGCCTAAATCTGGGGACGGATGACATAACCATAGAGATGTGGATTAAACGGAACACTGATAATCTTGGTGGACAACAATGGCTATACAAAAAGAGGGGAGCGGTAGCGGGTGCGACTAAGTGGTTTAATCTGTATTTTCAAACCAATAATTATATTTTGGCTACAATCACTGACAATTATGAAGTTAACGGCTACAAGACCTTCGTTTCTTCATCTGCAATCACAGACAGCAACTGGCACTATGTAGTCGCTGTATTTGATAGGGATGGAAATGGGACTCTTTACGTAGACAATGTAGCAGGGACACCCTTAGATATAAGTGCGGTAAGTGGGAGTGTAAGTAATACTGCCGATGCTTTAATCGGGGCATATTCTACTACCATCCGTTCTTTTGATGGCTTAATTGACGAAGTAAGAATTTCAAACATAGCCCGAGGTTCAGATGAAATATCAGCCATCTGGAATGGGGGCAATGGCGTCCAGTTTGAGGTTGACGCTAATACCGTAGCCCTGTGGCATATGAACGAAGGCTCGGCTGGCACCATTTATGATGAGACAAATAACGATAATGATGGCACCATCCACGGGGCGAGCTGGACTGATGGCTATGACTTCTTGACATCACATCCAACCTCATCCGATGCCGGCTCAGGTCTGGATGTCTCCACTCTTTCTGAAGTTTTCTTCTCTGCCGACAGTGGTGTTGGGCTTGGAGCCCTGGCTGCTTTGCTGGCGGTAATCAATACCAGCGAGGTGAGCTCAGGTTCTGACCGACTTAGAGCCAAAATAGAATCAGCTACCGCAGGCGGAGATGTGAAGCTGCCACCAGGCGGGCAGGCATCAATCCCATCAAGGAAGGTGGGCATATAAACTTTGTGTCACCAGAAAGGAGATAGTTGTGAACTTATCAGAGATGACAGCCCGAATTAGAAAAGACCTACACGATGATGACGCTGGTAATTACCAGTGGACAGACGACGAGCTGACCAGACATATTAACCGTGCCGTAAGAGAGCTGTCGGAGAAGGTACCGCTGCCTGCCAGGGCAACTCTACCCACCACCCCCGGCTCAAGGCAGATTGACCTGTCCAGCCTGACCAACCGGGTTATGGTTCAGGCAGTAGAATACCCGGTAGATGGGTCCCCACCCCAATATCAGCGGTTTTCCATCTGGGGAGACAACCTAAACCTATTAGGTAGTGCTGAAGCCGACGGCTCTAACTGCTACATCTACTTCGGAGTACTTCATACCCTGGACGCTAACGGCTCTACCATACCCACCCAGTATGAGGACTTAGTCGCTACCGGCGCTTGCGGCTATGCCGCCATTGAATGGGCCGCCTTTACCATCAACAGAGTTAATGTCGGCGGGGTAATGACTCCCCGAGAATACCGAATCTGGGGTAATGAGCGACTAAAAGCATTCAAAACCGGATTGAAGAAACTGGGGAGACGGCAGAGAATTAGAACCCAGCAGTTATTCATATCCGACGAGGAGTCATAAGATGACCACAGCTGAAGGGGGACTACCTAAAACCAGGGATGGCTTACCGAAAGAGGCATTTGCTATCGTTAGCGACCCGGAAGACCCGGAGACCTGGAAGCTACCCCATCATAAGAAGAGCATCCTTAGGGCTTTAAAGGGGAAGCTTGGTATGGAAAGGACGGTTGACTGGGATAGGATGCCGGCGGCTGTAGCCGCTATATCTCCGGGAGGCTACCGAAGACAGCGGGTTGATGCCAGCCCCGAGGAAATACTGGCTGCCGCCAAGCACCTGGCCAATCACTACCGAAAAGCCGGTAAATCGCTGCCTGACACTCTAGCAGCTTTGGTATAAAAAAGACGTCATTGCGAGGAGCTTTGCGACGAAGCAATCTCCAAGAATGCCCCGCCACTGAGATTGCCACGCCTTCGGCTCGCAATGACAAGAAAGGGATTAAAAGGGGCGAAGCCCCTTTAAGAAACTCTCTTCCCTCTCCCCTTATGAAGGGGAGAGGGATAAAGGGTGAGGGGTTGGTAAACAATCTCGTATAGATGATAAGAGAAATGCAATGACAATGAAAGACTGGATAGAGTTAATAAAGAGCATTATTAGACCGTTTATCATCGTGTGGGGTCTCGTAGTGTATGGTATCTGCATTCTGATTGAAGTGGCAATACCTCCTTTATTAGCCGGGCTTGTCTCCGTGGTTATCATAGAATACTTCGGCGAGAGAGCAATAAAGAGGTTCAAGGAAAATGACAAAGAAAAGTGACGGATGGTTAGAGCATCTCTATCACGCTTTGTGGTCAAGAATAGGAGGGCGCCCCTGGACCCATATCATCCGGGATAACCAGAAAAGATATCCATTGCTCTGGTTACTCCTGTTCGGGGCGCTGGGCATAATCCTGGGGCATTTATTCTGGTGATTAATTCTATTAACCTCACCCCCTCTTAAACGCCCTCCATACTGGCTCTTCTAAGGGGGATGGGTGAAAAAGAGGCAAAAAAATTGAGAAATTTATCATCAACATTATTAGCTACCCAGAAGGAAGCCAGTCATATCCCCTATATCAGGGTTAAAGCCTGTAACACCATTTCCGGGGTGGTCAGGCTGCAGTGGACAAGACTCTATTCCGGCTCGGAGGCTGATTACTTTCACGGGCTAACTATGCCTTCAGATGGCTCTATTATCCGGGTCAGGGTTACTCCCCCTGCCGATTCCAGGAAGCTCTACCGCCAGAGAGTAGCCAAACCCGACCCAGCATCTGACTTCAGCCAGTGGACTTATTGTAACCAGTATAACGTCGTTATCGTGACCTGCTGCTCCCTGGGGGCTGAGGTCAGTATATTCTGGATAAATAGTGACCGGGAGATTTACCGATTAAAGAGCACCGATTGCGGTGCTAACTGGGGGAGTCCGGAGCTTATTGATTACTCCCCGACTACCGCTGTCTATGGCATAGCTGCTGATTACAAGCCTAATGGCGATATGGCTCTGTTCTTTGCTGACCAGGCAACCCTCTATGTTAAAAAGTATATAAACAGCAGCTGGCAGGGTAAAGTCGCCTGGAATAAGACCACCGGTGATTTATCCGGCGTGGCTGTGGTCTATGATGGCGACTGGAACCTCCTTATCACCGGAAAGGATAGCGACGATAACTTTAAGCTGTGGTCGCTGGTCTACGGCGATGGCGGTGAGCTATCTTCCGGTGTCTGGTCAGACTTAAAGGAGCTTGCTTCAGCACCATCAGATGGTGATTTTGAATACCAACGGGTATTTATGAATAAGCCCGATGTCTACCGTTGCTTCTTTATTGAGAAGTTCAGCGGCACCCAGAGCTATAACCGCCCCTTCTGGTCGCACTCTGTCATTGATACCAAGTTCATTGATAACCTGTGGCGCGAGCCGGCACCATTCAACCTGTCCAGTGAATATGGCGTGGCTATGGCTCACCACGGCGATTATTGCTGGCTGTCCGCACCCTACGGCGTCTGGCGAGCTGAGCTAACCGAGAAAAACCTTGACTTAACCGCTGATGTCCTCACGTTAAGACAGGAGCTTACTGAGAACCAGGGCAGGTTCACGGTTGAGCTAAACAACAACGATGGACGGTATGCTTCACCGGGCAGTGGTGAGCTTGAACCCCTGGACAGAGGCTGCCAGCTGGAGGTCAGCCCGGGCTATGTTACCTCCGAGGGGAATGAGGTCAGCTCAGGACCTGCCTTCTGGATTGCTGCCCATGAGCATACCAGCTCACCGGGTGAAGCCAGCCTTATCCTGCATGCCTCAGATGGCTGGAGCTTGATTGAAAACTGGCGCGCCCGACACCAGTTCCGATGGAATAAGGAAAGCGATACCCTGTGTGTTAAAGACATCCTCGCTTTTGTGCTGTCCAGGGTTGGACTAAAGCTGGAGGTCAACTCCCAGTCCTCAGTCATAACCAGCTATTATCCCGATTTCACCATCCACCCCGGCAACCGGGGTGATACTGTCATTAGCAAACTACTATCATTCGTCCCCGATATGCTGTTCATTGAGGGCAATAAAGCCTATTTGGTGAATCCACAGTCTTCGGATAGTTCCACCTATTCCTATGGCTCGTCCCACCCCATTTTGGACGGCAGGTACAGAAAAGGAGCCGGGGAGCTTAACCGGGTCCAGGTTGAGGGTTACAACCCGGAAACCAGTGAGCCGATAATTGTCGATTCCTTTAACTGGGATGAAGTAGCTAACCTTTATGACAGGCTGAGCCAGGTGGAGGACCGGAATATAGATACGGTGGCTAAGGCTCAAGCTCGGGGAGAAGCCTATCTCAGGAAGGCGGAAATAGAAACAGTGCGGGGCACACTCCATATTACGGTCAACTGTGGTCAGCAGTTATTTGATGTTGTTGATGTGACCGATAATCAAGTCGGCTTGTCTGGCGAGAAGATGAGGGTACTCGGGCTAATCCTGGTTTATAATCCCCGCCATGGAGAATATGAGCAGCGGTTATCGCTGGGGGCAGTATAGAGATTATCTACCTCACCCCCTTAATCCCCCTCTCCTAAACAGGAGAGGGGGAAGATACTAAAGGAGAGTCTAAGAGAGGTTCTGCTTCTCTTACATAACAAAGGGGACAGGGTTCTAACAATATTTGAAGGAGGACTGAATACAATGAGTCTGAGGAAAGCAATATTGAAGAGTTTCAACTCCGGTGATTACACTGCCACCATTCAGCTCACCGGCAGCTATAAGGCTTATCTGGGAGGGGTAGCGGTAGCCAGAAACTTACCAGCCGGCGAGATGGCTCTGGGCAGAAAGGTGGCGGTCATCTTTTTCGATGACCATAACCCTAAAGAAGCAGTGGTGGTAGCGGTTTATACTTAAGGTTTAACCTTCAACTTCAAGTGACAAGAACCATCGCCACCTTGGTGTAGGTTATCCCCATAAAGATGATGAATAATATCCAGGTAACCGTGCTGAATCTTATCCTCAGCCTGCCCAGGATGGTGATGGTTTTCCGCCGTAGTAAGGGCTGAGTCAATTCCAGAAAGATAAGCAGCCCAATCAGGACAATAATGGACAGCAGACCTACATTAAATCCCATGTCGGTATCAAAGGTGCTCTGATAGTAAGTCATGGAACTCATAAAGCCCATCATTGATGTGGAAAAGGAGGCAAAGGAGACAAAGCTCGACCATATCTGGGGTGGGTAGGAGGGCAGGGAAACTATCCTCTCAAAACTACCCCGGGGAGATGTTGTCCTCACCATAAAGTTGACCTGTTCCCCCAGCTCCAGAGGGTTCCGGTAGGCATACTGGTATAGCTTGCTGGACTTGGGGAATATGACCGTCGTCCCCTCCTTCATCAGCTCCCCATTGGCATAGAACTGATAGTCAGTTTCTACTGCCTGAGATGAGGGGTTGTTCAGCTTAAAGGTGGCTAAAACTGGCTCACCCTCCCTGGGCACCTGAGGAACCACCGCCAGACTCACCGCATCCGAGTCCACACTGGCGGTGAACCAGAAGCTGCTCATCAGCAGTATTGCCAGCCAGACTATTATTAACTTGAGCTTTGTGCCTCTCTGATTATCCATAGTAATTCAAAATCCAAACATAAAAATTCAAGGTTACAGTTCCTTAAATCTTGCTTTTTAAATTTTCATCTTCAACTCTACAAACTCTATAAACTCAACGAACTCTACAAACTCACCTAACTCTATTATAAACTCTTCTTCTCCTCATCCACCAGTAAATCCCAAAGCACAGCCCCATCGCAGCAATGGCGCTGATTACCGTGGGAAACTCAGGAATGGCAGCTGCCTCCATGTTGAAAGCGGAGCCACCAGTAGTGGGGGGATATGAGACATCATCGCCACTTATGTTTGAATCGGTGGTGCTGTATGATGTCGGGTCATAGGTAGCCGGATAGTAAGTCACACATTGCCAATCCCCGGGCTCATCGCCAAGCTCAAATGCGTGGCTGCTGCTGAGATTACCACTGCTCCCCGCCTGCACCGAACTATCTACCACCCGCTTGGTGCCCAGCGGATCCCAGTAGATGACCTTATAGGTTGCTGAAGGAGTGAAGCCTTCGCCATGCATATAGACCCAGTGTTTAGCCGGATACTCATCGAAAGTGTCGCACTGTATGCTGTAAGTTGCATCGCTGTATGACTCCCAGGTGGGTAGGGCTCCCATGGTAATCTGGGCTACCTGAGTATAACTATCAAGGTCGGTGGTACTATTAACCAATCGGAAGTAGTAAGTGGTACTGCCCTGGGCAACGCTGGTAAACTGGAAATTGAATTCTACTTCGGTGAAATAATTCTTATTTAAAGTAATGGCATCGGTCTGATTAGAAGTATCCTCCACCATTTTACCGGCAGTCCATGAAAGAGAACCTGGCCAGCTTAATTGTCTGGTAGTTGCGTCCTGGTCAGCAAAATTAGTGGAGGTAGCCATACACGCCACGCTAGTACCCGGGGTGCTGAACAGCGGTACATCGGTGTATCCCGAGGTCTGGTTATCAGATACCTGCAGGCGGTAATTATAATTGCTGGCGGTGCCGCCGGTATCCTTAATGGAAAATCTTACCCTGAGATTTTCAAATCTTGCCTGACCGGTAGCTGGTGTATCTTCATCCTCTTTCCAGGTAGCCGCGGTACCTGTTCCTGTTTCCTCACTCCCATAAGTCAACAAACTATTATCTCCAGAAAAGCAATCAGCTTTAATCCAGGCGGCAGTCCTGGCAGTTTGGGAGAGACGAACCTCATCCATCATGCCCTCAAGGTAGTTAGCATCAGCGATTCTACCAATATCAAGGTTGCTGGCGTTTTCCGCTGTATCTGTGGTTACGGCTACATGCTGCCATTCACCAGCAACAATGGTGCTGGAAGACTCACCGTCAACATAGATGGTGGGGGTACCGGTAAAGCCGATGGCAGTCACGGTGCCAGCATTAGCCGAAATACAAACCGACGTTCCGGTGAGATTAACCAAACACTCGGTGGTGGTCTGTGGATAAACCCAAAAACTGACGGTTTGGACACTGGTGGGTCCAGTCCCAATGTCAATATAATCATCAGTCCCATCAAAATCATCACCACTGTCTATCTGACCGGTAGCGTTTGGGTCCAGCGCACCAACGCAACTTCCATCATTATCATTAGCCGTAGAGTCCAACTCATCAATGAGTGTATATTTCACATTCCACGGTGAACCGCTACCTTGTCTCCAAACTCCTTCAAATACCGGTCTTACCCCGTATCTTGAGATTCTGGAGTGGAACCTGAGGTTATAACTGGTATCGGTGATAGCACTTCTACTGCCAAAGTTGGCTCCGGCATCGGTGCTCTTATAAAATACGATTTGACCGGTGCCGGAATTATAGGCTGCAGTTACATAAACCCTGTCTCCATAAGCGGTAATTTCGGTGTAAGTATGGTTATTTCCTGAATCAAGGATTATAGTAGTTTCCCAGGTGTCATTGGCGTTCTTTCTGGCATATTTTAACGGTCTATAACTTGTGGCATAACCTCCCCAGGCAACATGGAGACGGTCACTGGCATCCATGCAAGTGTTGACATGACTCCAGGCATCGGTGAATGTTCCACCTGATATAGATGTCCAACTCGCCGCCCAGCTCCAGCTAGGTCCGGCACTGTAAGTCGCTTTTCTCCACTGGATCAAATTGTTGTAAGAAGACACTACATGAAGGTTCCTATCAGAGTCTAACTGAATGACGCCTATTATCCAGCTAGTATCTGAAGCCAACTGAGTGGGACTGGCATTCCAGTTCCCGGCTGAGTTGTTCTCATAATATAGGCGATTGCTGGTACCTCCGTCACTCCACAAGAAGACTAGATGAACAACTCCTCCTGAGTCAACCACTATACTTGAATCAGCTGTTTCGTACCCAGACTCATTATGAACTTCTGCCTCGCTTCCTATGTCCCAGCCACTCCCGTTCCAACTTAACTTTCTATAATACATGTAGTGATGGTCAAAAGTAGCACCACTGTAGCAACAGTAGGACATATGGATGTCTTTGCCATTATTAGGGTCTACGGTGGCTGTGGCCAGGCTCGCTCTTCCGTTAGAAGTCCCTATCTGTGTTTCGGCGCTCCAGGTGGCTCCATCGTCGGTGCTTGTCCGCCACCACAAAGACATGGAGTCTCCCGGGTCTTTGGCATAGAATACATGAATGGTTTTATTGTCGTCATCAGTCCTCACTATAGCCCGGGAAAAGGTGTCTGAGAAATATTCGCAGTCAGTGGTTACCGTACTTTGAGTTGCGGTATTTAAATGATATACTGCTTGGTAGTTAGTATCCCAAACATTAGTCGCGTCCTCTCCATCAGTAGTATCAGTAGTTCGGTAATAGATGAAGAATCTATTATCGTCACTTGCTGAACTTCTGACATTGGGAATCTTTACCCATACTTCTCCAGTATCCGCAGTTTGGTTAAAGGATTCTCTTTCATATTTTAAAAGAGTGGTTTCGTCAAACTTGGTAAATCTAATATCATATCCGTCACTGTTAAATTCAGCTAAATCAATACCGGGAAAACTGGCTAAACTTACCCGGACCGGAAAATCAGTTAGGTCGGTATCTATCAGGCTATCATCAATGGTTAGCATTCGCCGAGTTGTATATTCTTGACCGTCAACTGTCCAGCTACCGGCTTCCTCACCATCATCATTTCGCCAGCGGTAATGGGTCTGGTCAACAATTGGAACCTGGTAAATGGTCACCTCAGGCCAAACAGTATAACTGTCAAGGGCTGCGCCAGCGGTGGTATCATAGAGCCTGAAGCGGTAAGAAACGCCGGCTGAAGCACTATCGGTTGCCTTGAAGCTGTATTCCAGTTCGGTGTAATAACTGGCTGACAAAGCCCCGATTGAGCCGGTGGTATCGGCGGTATCCCGTCCTTCACCGGTGACAAAGGTATAGCCTTCAGAATTGGCTAAAAGCCCGGGAGTGGCTGACTCTCCGTCAGGGTCAATATGGGTAGTACCAACCATATCAAAGGCATCAGAAGCATCACCTACCCCGGTCCAGGTTGAGTCGTGTTCATATTGGAGCTCATAGGTTCTGGCTTCCGATTCAGCGCCCGTTCCGGTATTGGCTACCTCCATCCTCAACCTGATAGTAGTATTCTTATCCAGCATGCCAATATCATTGGAGTCCTCAGCAGCGTGCCACCCCCCGGAACTATTCAGGTCAGTGGTGTCATCCCGCCATCTGAAGTGGAGCTGTTCTGTGTATGCTCCAGCAAGTGGAGTAATGGCGAGGGTGATTGTCCCCCACTGCTCAGCAGCAGTCATGGCGAAATCGGCAGTGTCGGTGCCGCCGGCTGATGCCTGTGAGTTAGTTGCTAAAGCACAGTGTGTTTCGCCATAAGAACCGGTAGCCTGGACGGTAAAGCGTCCGGTATGCCCCGATGGATAGTTATTACCGCTGCTGTAATCGTCGTCATCTGCTCCCATGCACCGCAGAACGAGACAATCATCAGCATCCGTGATTGCCTCAAGGCACTGCGGAGCATTGGTGTTTCCAGTATTGGTGCTGGACTGAGCATTGATAGGAGTGGTGGTATCAGCTCCGGTAATCCTGGCAATACCACACGCCATCTGGTCAGAGTCATCGCTACTAAATGTGTATGGCCCCGATTCACCAGAACCAGCCAGCTTGTAGGCAACCATAAATCGGCTGGCGCCGGTGCTAAGCTCGCAGACATCAGTCCAGTCACCTGGCGAGCTTAATGTTCCGGTGGTGGCATCTTTAGTAAACAGAGCCACCAGCAGGTCGTTTTCAACCGTCCCACTAGGCATAGGAACCTCAATTGAGGTTACATCGCCCGATGAGCTGGCACTGGAATATGCCTGATATAGGGGCGGGTCAGGACTGGCGGCAACCGGCGTTGCTGGCAGGAACAGGGGAACCAGCATCACCGCCAGCACCACCGCCATCACCACATTTATCGCTTTATGCCACATACGCTTGCTCATTTTACCTTTCATCTCAACCAAAATCAAAGTTTAAAGAGCAACCTTCAAAGCTTCTTCCTCTCCACCCTTAATTCTGACTTTTTCTTTTTGCATTTTTAATTTCCTGCCGGTCTGCTGGAAGTAGATGTAGGCGAAGAGAAGATACCACAGCGGGAACAGGATATATATCGTCCAGAAGTGGGCAGTCCACATAGCACTTTCCCCCAGATGGTAGCCCACCAGCAGCAGAATTATTAATCTGATAATACTTTGCAGCCAGGTGCCGACGGCACCAAACAGGAACATTCCTACCGCCTTTTTCGGCGGTAATGGCGTGTCCAGCGTCATCAGGGCAAACAGGGCAATAAACACTGCCATCGTCGCCGGACCGGCACAGGCAGCAGTGATAGTCACCAATATAGGCTCACCGCCGGAACTGGTGAAATGAACCAGTTGCCCCGCACTTTGGAGGGGATAGCCCACACCGGTTAGGAGCCACATCACCGGCTTTATGGCGCCAGTGGCATAGGGAAGCTCGGCAAACCGCTCAATCAGTAACGGAAAGGAAACGACAAAGCCATAGATGCCAAGGAGAAGGGCGGGTAGCCTGGCGGCTCTGCCGAAGAGGATAATAAACACCCCCAGTGATGCCAGCAGCACCTGAAATACCATAAAGTCCCGGGAAGGGGGCATAAGCACCGCCGCAACTATCAGCCCCACCCCCAGTGTAAAATTCAAAGTGTAAAACGCAAAATTAAATTTTGTATCAGCTCTTATATCTCTCCTCTTGAGCCACAGCCAGATGCCACATAAGCCCAGCACACCCCACGGGGCAGCATGATGCTCGCTGAATATCCAGTCCGGGGAAAGCATAGTCCCCAGACTCACCCAGAAGTCGCGGAAGAAAACGAGAGACAGGGCAAGGGAGAGGACAAGCCACAACACCAGCTTAGTTCTCCACGAGGCAAAATTTATTTTTGAACTTTTCATTTTAACTTTTTAACTCATCAGGTAAGGCATTACCCCCACCAGAACCACATTGCCTGCCCCGTGTATGATGATAGGACCTACCAGACTTTTTGTCCGGTAATACACATAACCTAATATCAAGCCGACAACGAAGACAAAAACTAGCTCAGGGATAGACCGCCAGGTGAGGTGCATCACGGCAAAAGCCAGACTAGCTAGAAAAATACCCTGTTTCCAGCCGAAAGCCTTCATTAAATCCCGCTGCACCAGACCTCGGAATAACAGCTCCTCAGCAACGCCAACGAAACAAAACATATATAACATGTCACGTAACAAATATTTCACCTCAAAGACTGGAAAGGCTGGCGCCGGATGGATAACAAAGTATTCTGCCATTCCCACCGGGATGCCAATGACTACCCCCATCAGAATAAACTTCAAAACCCGAGAGCGAAAGGCAGAATTGAATTTTCCCCCCTCTCCCACGAAACCAAAGATTTCCCTCAGGCTCAAACCCTTCTGATAAACATGCCACAGGCATAAGGCGATGATGGCGGAATATACCGCCGGCAAAAGGTACTGCTGGTTAATAAAGAACCAGGGCAGCGAGGAGGTAAACAAAATGTATAAGGGGATAAGCACCAGGGACTCGGCACAGTTGGTGATGGGCTGACTCAAGCGGGTCAATGAAATGACAAGGTATATCCCTATGGTCACGAATAGTGCCAGCCCGATGCCGTAGGCTACATCCTTATAGGCAAATACCCACTCGGTGACAGTAATAGCAGCCAGTATCACCAGGATTAACAGCCACTGACCGGTCCTGTTCATTACCGGCTGTCCGGTTAATTCTTCTGTAGTTACTGATAAGCCTTTTCCTAACGCACTCAACGCATTATCCTTTACCTGAGAAAATAGGTGGTTTTCTCGATGGGAGTGGACTCCCCTTCTTTATATACAGCAAAGCTGACCTCATTTTGGGTAAGTCTCTCCGGGTAAAAATGATGTATATAAGTAAACACACCACCGTCTCTAACCAAGACGCTCTCGGTGTATTGCTCTCCATCAGTGATAACCTCGATAGTATAGTCTGTGTCCTCTCCTTCCCGGTTAATGATGTCAAACTCAATAATCCACTGGTCTTCCCTTTCTAAAAGCTGTGCCCGCTGTACTTCACTATATCGCTCACCGCCAGCCATAGGCTGGAAGACAGTAAAAGCTATGAGCGCTCCCAGTATTACCAGCGAGGCTATATAAATAATTCTGAACTTCAACCGTCAGCCTCCAACTTCTGTAACTCCAGTTACTCATCTTATGTTTTATCTTAAAATGCTGGCATTTATTACCCATAAAATTACTATCAAAATAACATTAAAAATTCATTAACCTCCATCTAAGGGAACAGAAAGGATACCCCTGCTTAGCACCCCACCTCGACCACAGTACTAAAAGAGGAATTATGCAGATATAATACCTAATCTCCGTAGGGGAACCCAATGTCTGCTCATGTCCCCCTCGCAAAGCAGATTAGCCACAATCTCCTGTAATCAAGTTTTTTATTAAATTCTCCATATTATTCGCCAAACGGCACTTCCCCATAATCAAAGTATAGTTTTGACATATGTCATGTGTCAATAGGAAAATAGTAGCTAATCACGATGTCTGCCCATCCCTGGTTTCTCTTGACAAATGATGGCTGAAGGTGTAAGTTAGATAGAGTTAGCAGTCTAAGCCTTAGACTGCTAACAGGAGGGCTGAGTTGTTATCTACCAGAACTGAAGCCATACTCAACTCAATAGTAAGAGAGTATATCGTCAAGGCAACACCAGTGTCATCACAAAACATTGTCAGTGATTATGAATTGGGAGTAAGTTCGGCTACCATCCGCAACGAGATGGCACGCCTGGAGGAAGAAGGCTATATTACCCGCCCTTACCCTTCAGCTGGGAGTATTCCCTCAGATATGGGCTACCGTTACTATGTGGAATCCCTGAGCGATATTGAGCTTCCTCTAGCTGAGCAGCGTTTAATAAGCCACCTCTTTCATCAGGTGGAGAAACAACTGGACGAATGGCTATCGCTAACGGCTACCCTTATCGCCCAATTGGTGCAGAATATGGCGGTAGTTACCCTACCCAAACCGGCAGACTGCCAATTCAAGTACCTTGAAGTAATTATTTTGCAGGATTCCCTGGCGCTGGTTATCCTTGTTCTTCGCGGCGCCAAGGTAAAGGAACAGCTGATAACCCTTAACCAGAATGTATCTCAGCCAGAGCTGACGGCTAGCACCAACAGACTGAATACTGCTTCCTCCGGCTTGACCGGCTCACAGATTCTGGCTAAAGACATAAATCTCTCACCCACCGAACAGCAGATAACTGATTGCGCAGTAGATATGATGCGGATTGAAGATAAACAGGCATACGAGGAACCCTACCTCAATGGCTGGCACTTTATGCTTAACCAGCCGGAATTTGCCCGCAGCCACCAGATGCTAACCCTAATGGAGTTAGTTGAGCGCAGAGAGCTGCTGAAGAGCATAATTCCTGAGGAACTGTCCAGCCATGAGGTGCGGGTGGTTATCGGCAAGGAGAATAAGGCAGAAGCCATCCACAACTATAGTGTGGTTATCAGCCAATACGGTGCCCCCCGAGAAGCCACCGGCACCATAGGCGTAATCGGGCCTACCCGGATGCCTTATGCCCATGCCATTTCTACAGTAAGTTATCTGGCCTCGGTGCTGAACGAGCTGGTCGCCGAGTTATACCGTTGATAAGGAGTGAGTAAGAGAAAAGTCTAAGGAGGGTAAAGCCTCTAGTATAGTCTAGGGGGTGAGACAGGTAATAATGGAACCAAAAGAGCCAGAGGAAAACCAGGACACCTCAACAGAAGCAGAAATAGCTGAGGTAGAGGATATAGAAACGTTAAAGCAAGCCCTGGCTGAGGAGAGGGAGAGGGCAGAAGCCAACCTGGCTGGCTGGCAGAGAGCTCAGGCAGACTTTATTAACTATAAACGGCGCAGCGGGCAGGAGAAAGAGGAGATTGGTAAGTTTGCCAACTCCGCTCTGATACTTAGTATTCTGCCGGTTCTTGATGATTTGGAGCGAGCGTTTGACTCTATCCCACCTCGTCTAGCCAAGCTTGACTGGGTCAATGGCATCAAACTCATTGAGCGCAAGCTTCGGGCAAGCCTTGAGACACAGGGGCTGTCCTCAATTAAAGCATTGGGAGAACCATTTGACCCCCACCTCCACGAAGCGATGAGGTGTGGTAACGGTAAAGAGGGAATAGTTATTGAAGAACTGCTTAAAGGTTACAAGTTACACGATAAGGTTATCCGCCCTGCCAGAGTAGTAGTTGGTAATGGTGGAGACGAAGAGGAGAAAAAGGAGGAATAAACCATGGCAAAGGTTATAGGTATTGATTTAGGCACAACTTTTTCCGCCGTGGCAGTGATGGAAGGAGGCGAACCAGTAGTCATCACCAATGCCGAAGGTGGTCGCACCACGCCATCGGTAGTAGCGATAAGCAAGAATGGTGAGCGTCTAGCCGGGCAGGTCGCCAAGCGTCAGGCTATCACCAACTCGGACAATACCATCTTTAGCATTAAACGACTGATGGGGCGTAAGTTTGACGAGACCACCGTAGAATATGATAGAAAGCTACTCCCGTTTAAGATAAGCAAAGCCGCCAATGGTGATGCCTGGGTGGTAATGGGTAATAAAGAGTATAGCCCCCCTGAAATATCGGCGATGATTCTACAAAAACTTAAGACGGACGCTGAGGCTTACCTCGGTGAGAAGATTACCGAAGCCGTAATCACCGTGCCTGCCTATTTCAATGATAGTCAGCGGCAGGCAACCAAGGATGCCGGTAAAATAGCCGGGCTTGAGGTGCTACGCATAATTAATGAGCCCACGGCTGCCTCTCTAGCCTATGGATTGGACAGGAAGAAGGAGGAGACCATCGCCGTCTATGACCTCGGTGGTGGCACCTTTGATATATCCATCCTGGAACTGGGTGAGGGCACCTTCCAGGTCAAGTCAACCAATGGCGATACCCATCTCGGCGGCGACGACTTTGACCAGAGAATTATGGACTGGCTATGTGATGAGTTCAAGCGAGACCAGGGAATAGACCTGCGGCAGGATAAAATGGCTTTACAGAGACTTAAGGAAGCCGCTGAAAAGGCTAAATGTGAGCTATCCACGGTAGTGCAGACCGAGGTAAACCTTCCCTTCATCACTGCTGATGCCAGCGGACCCAAGCACCTTAATATCACCCTCACCCGCTCCAAGCTGGAGCAATTAATAATGGATTTGGTAGAGAAAAGTCTCGGCCCCTGTCAGCAGGCACTGGCTGATGCCGAAAAAACCCCAGCCCAGATTGATGAGGTAGTTCTGGTTGGCGGACAGACCAGAACACCACTGGTTCAGGAGAAGGTAAAACAACTTTTCGGCAAAGAGCCCCATAAGGGGGTCAACCCCGATGAGGTGGTAGCTATAGGTGCCGCTATTCAAGCAGGGGTACTCAAGGGAGAGGTTAAGGATGTTCTGCTGCTCGATGTTACCCCCCTCACCCTGGGTATTGAGACCCTGGGGGCAGTGGCGACTCCCCTCATCCCGCGTAACACCACCATCCCTACCGCCAAGAGCCAGATTTTCAGCACCGCCGCTGATACCCAGCCCAGCGTTGAAATCCATGTCCTCCAGGGGGAGAGACCCATGGCAACCGATAACCGGACACTGGGACGGTTTATCCTTGACGGTATTCTGCCGGCGCCGCGGGGTGTTCCCCAGATTGAGGTCACCTTTGACATTGATGCCAATGGCATCCTCAGCGTTAAAGCCCAGGATAAGGGCACCGGCAAGGAACAGAAGATTACTATTACTGCCTCAAGCGGACTAGCCAAGGAAGAGGTCGAACAGATGCAGCGAGAAGCAGAGACCTATGCTGCTGAGGATGTCAAGCGGCGGGAGGAGGTGGAAACCCGCAACACCGCTGATACCCTGGTTTACACCGCAGAAAAGACCCTGCGTGAGCAGAAGGACAAGATACCCTCAGACCTGAATCAAGAGGTGGAAAGCAAAATAGCTGCGGTACGCTCAGCGTTACAGGGAACAGATATCAATGCCGTCCGCCAGGCAATGCAGGAGCTATCCAGCACCATGCAAAAAATAGGGGCTGCCGTCTATCAACAACAACCGCCCCCACCACCTCCGGGTGAACAGGCACCACCGGGCGGGGAGACTCCTCCGGGTGGGGAAACACCACCGGGTGGTAAGGACGAAGGCACCGTAGAAGGCGAGTTCCGCGAGGTGTAGACAAGGCTAAAGAGAATTAAAGAGGGGCTTCGCCCCTCTTATAAAAACTACTTCCCCTTCCCCTTGTTAAGGGGAAGGGGATAAAGGGGATAGGGTTGTAAGCATGCCAGCAAAGCAAGATTATTATGAGCTTCTCGGCATAGACCGAAACGCTACCGATGAGCAAGTGAAGAAGGCTTTCCGCAGGCTAGCCTTCAAGTATCACCCTGACCATAACCATGATGATACTGCCGGAGAAAAATTTAAGCAGGTAAACGAAGCCTACGAAGTGCTCTCTGACTCAGACAAGCGCGCTGCTTATGACCATTTTGGACATGCCGGCACCGAGGGACTTTTCGGACGAGGCTTCGAAGGCTTTAACTTCGGTGGCTTTGGCGATATTTTTGACGCCTTCTTCGGCGGGGCAACCACTGCCACCCGCCAGGCACCACGCTGTGGTGCTAACCTGCACTACAATCTTACCATCGCCTTTGAGGAAGCTGCCCTGGGCTGTCAGAAGGAAATAAACATATCCCGCACCGAAAATTGTTCTTTATGCCAGGGCACTGGCTGTAAGCCGGGTAACAAACCCAGCCGCTGCCCTAATTGTAACGGCAGCGGGCAGGTAAAACGAGTCCAGCAGAGCATTTTCGGTCGCTTCACCAATATCACCACCTGTCCTCAGTGTCACGGCGAGGGCAGAATCATCACCGAGCGCTGTCCTCAGTGTCGAGGCACCGGCAAGGAAAAGCACCAGCGCCGCATTTCTGTTAGCATTCCCGCCGGAGTTGATGATGGTAATCAAATACGCTTAAGCGGTGAAGGTGAAGCCGGGGAAAGAGGTGGTCCTCCCGGCAATCTCTATGCAACCCTCTCGGTTAAACCCCACCCCTTATTCAGCCGCGATAACAACAACATAATTTATGAACTACCCGTTAACTTTGCCCAGGCTGCCCTTGGCGCTGAGGTAGAGATACCCACTTTAAACGGTAAAACCAAGCTCAATATACCGGCCGGCAGTCAAACCGGAGAGGTGTTTCAACTTAAGGGGAAGGGCATCCCTCATCTTCACCGTAACGGGCGCGGCGACCAGCTAGTTACTCTATTTGTGGCTACCCCCGATTCGCTAACCAAACATCAACGTGAATTATTTGAAGAACTGGCTAACAGCTTAGAGCCACCCAAGAGGCGTAAAAACTCAGAATAAACCTGCAGTCTAATACTCAGCAGAGGGTGGAGAGTTTTGTTGTCGGAACAAGGAAAACAACCTCCACTTTCGCCCGGATAACTCGTGCTTAGCCTCAACTGACATCAATTCGGTCGCCGCCTGGCGAGGTTGCAGCTCGGTAAAGAGCACCCGGTAAATCTTCTCGGTAATAGGCATCTCCAGTCCAAGCTGTTGAGCCAGGTTCCAAGCAGCAGTAGTAGTCGTTACCCCCTCCGCCACGCTGGTCATTGAGTCAATTATTTCCTTTAATGAGCGCCCTTTGGCTAACTCTACTCCGACATAGTGGTTACGACTCAGCGGGCTGGCACAGGTAGCTATTAAATCACCCAAGCCAGCCAGCCCGGCGAAGGTAAGTGGGCTTGCCCCGAGGGTAACCCCCAGAGCCGTTATCTCGGTCAGACCACGGGTGATAAGGGCTGCCTTGGCATTATCACCGTAACCCAGCCCATCCACTATGCCAGCACCCAGAGCAATAATATTCTTCAACGCACCTCCCAGCTCCACGCCAACGACATCAGTATTAGTATACACACAAAGTTTGGAACTGTTTAACAGCCGCTGTGCTTTCCTGGCTACAGCTTCATCCCAGGCGGCAGCCACGGTGCCAGCCGGTAAGCCTTTGAGAATCTCCTGGGATAGATTGGGCCCAGACAGCACGCAAATATTAGACCGGAAACGAGGGTCTATTTCTTCAGCAATTACCTGTGACATACGTTTATTGCTACCAATTTCCAGACCCTTGGCGGCGCTCACCACCAGCATTGACTCGTTGAGCTGCCCGGCAACTAACCTGATATTCTGCCGCATTGTCTGTGATGGTACCACCAAGATTACCGCCCCGGCATCAGCCAGGGCTTCATTCATGGAACTGGTAACTGATAATTTAGAGGGGAAGGCAACATCAGGTAACAGGCTGGGACTAGTCCCAGCCTCTCTTAGCTCAGCAGCCTCTTGCTCCGTCCGCGCCCACAGTCTAACATCTACTCCCTTACGAGCCAGCACCATCGCCAGAGTAATTCCCCAGCTGGTGGTGCCAATAATGGCAACACTGGACATATCTTACCCTGTGCTCTTTGTAGGCGGGAGTGAGTCCACCTTATCACCCAGCCTACGCTCCTTTCCTGACATTAACCTGATAATATTATCCCGATGCATAACAATAATTATTATGGTGCCTACCAAAGCGTAGATTAGATACTCAAGAGGAAAGCCATGCATAATAATTAGCGGCACTAATATGGTATAGACGCCAATCACTCCGAGAATAGAGCCTAGAGAGGCAAAACCGGTTAAGCCAGCACCTAAAATTAAAGCCTCACCGCCAAATAAGGCTGCTACCGGGCAGAGAGCAACTAGTCCCCCAAAGAAGGGGGCAACACCTCTACCGCCACGAAATTTGAGGAATATCGGCCAGATATGTCCCACTACCGCTGCCAGACCCGCCGTAACCTGAGCACTGCTTAACAGCCACCACGAGTTAGAGACGCCCTCGATGGTAGATAACCCCCACCAGATTAAGCCGGCAAATAACACCGCCAACATTCCCTTTAACAAATCCAGAATCGCCACCACCGCCGCTGCTTTTTTACCAGCCGTTCGCAGTACATTGGTCGCCCCCATCTTGCCGCTACCATGCTGCCTCACATCCGCCTTAGCCATTCGCTTACCTACCAGCACCCCGAAGGGGATAGAACCCAAAAGGTAACCAACAACTATTACAGCAATAAATTTGGCAACTATCACTAGTATCATGACTCACCTCTCGTCTTAAAGGTTAAACGAAATGGGGTACCAACGAAGCCGAATGACTGGCGCAGCTTGTTCTCCAGATAGCGCTGATAGGAAAAATGCATCAGCTTGGCATCATTAACAAAAAAGACAAAGGTCGGTGGATTTACCTCAGCCTGAGTAGCGTATAGAATCTTCAGTTGCTTCCTGCCAACTCTAGGCAGATTGTGAGCCGCTACCGCCTGCCGAACCACATTGTTGACCGCAGAAGTAGGCAATCGCTTAAATCTTTCTTCGTATACCTGGCATACTTGAGGCATAATCTTATCTACTCCCCACCCCGACTTAGCTGAAGCATACAGGATGGGTGCATAAGGCATAAACTTGAATTGACTCCGAATGTATTCGCTAAACTCAGCTATTTCTCTCCCCTCAACCAGGTCCCACTTATTAACTATCAGTATAACTCCCTTAACTGCTTGCCGGATATAACCAGCAATATGCATATCCTGAGCTGTTGCCAGCTCCGCGGCATCAAGAACAAGGAGGGCAATGTCAGCACGATTAATTGCCCGTAGAGCACGGAGGACACTATACCATTCCACCCCAACTCCCAGCCGTCCTCGCCGCCTGATACCGGCAGTATCAATAAGTAGCACATTTCTACCCTTAAAGTCAAGTCGGGTATCTATCGCATCGCGGGTTGTCCCTGGCGTCTCATCAACAATAACCCGCTCCCCACCCAGAAGAGCATTTAATAGCGTTGATTTGCCCACATTCTGCCGACCCACAATTGCCACCTTCATAATCTCCGGCTCAGCCTCAACCGGTGATGGAACCGGTAGCAAGGAGATAACCCTATCCAGTAGTTCGCTGGTCCCCCGACCATGAGAGGCACTGATTGCCATTGGCTCGCCCAGTCCCAGTTCATAAAATTCCACCGCCTCAGCCTCATACCGGGCGTTATCCGCCTTATTTACCACCAGTACTATGGGCTTACTCACCTGACGAAGCATATCAGCGACCCCCCAGTCGGAGGATGTTACCCCATCCCTGACATCCACCAGAAAGATGATAACATCGGCTTCGGTAATAGCCGCTCCTATCTGCTCCTTAACTGCTTGAGCCACCGCAGTCTGAGGTTTTGGCTCCAGACCCCCGGTATCAACCAGGGTGAATTCAACCCCCTGCCACGAAACATCGGCTAGTATACGGTCGCGGGTAGTCCCCGGCGAATCCTCCACAATGGCTATCGGCTTACCCGCCAGGCGATTTAGCAGGGTAGATTTGCCCACATTCTGTCTGCCGATAATAGCTACTACCGGTTTATTCAAACCACACCTCCAAACGCCCCTTACAGGGTCTTTATAACCCTATCCTCTTTATCCCCTTCCCCTTAACAAGGGGAAGGGGACTTAGTTATATAAGAGAGGCTTCGCCTCTCTTTGACGCTCCTTTGAAAGGGAACAGAGGAAATTCCTTAAAGGGGCTTAGCCCCCTTTAATTCCTTTACTTTTAGCAATTGGGCTATGCCACACCCAAGCACTGCTGAACCCAGCGCAGGAACGACAAAAAGAAATACAGGGGAAGCCAGCAGGCGAAAGCAAAGACAGTCAACCAAGATAAGCGCCCCCAAGACTATCTGTACCATAGCTAACTTCATGTCTTTACCCCCTCCCTTGAAGAAGATGCCCTAACCTAATAAGGTGTCTAAGAGGGGCGCTAGCCCCTCTTTTCTTTATCTCCCCCTCTCCTGTTTAGGAGAGGGGGATAAAGGGGGTGAGGTAGACAAATTATATCACCTTGCCACCACAGCCCTGCTCACCCTTACCTCCCCGAAAGCCGGTTACAGGTAATATCCTTTACGTTGCCCGGTTTGAGGAGGCTTTGTCTCTCCCTCCTGGCTAGCCTGAACAGGCTTCACCTCCGGCAATTCTCTAGCCAGCTTCACACTGGGAGGCTCAATCTCAGTTCTAAACGTCTTTCTTAGCTCGCCAATGTTATCCCTGAAATCGTTGACAAAGGCATTATACTCCATTACGAACCGGTTATACTGGCCTATGGTTTCTCGCGGGATTTCAATCTTCTCCGCTACCTCATAAAACTGCTCTATAAACTCAAAATAGTGGCTGTTCACCAACCACAGTTCGTTTATGTAGTTGCGCAGATTAGTGTCAAACTTTTTGGCTCTAATATCGCTCTCCACTCTCCCCATAAAGCTGTTGCACCAGCCATTGAAAATACGCCGGGCGATATCATAAGTCCGTGCCCATTCCCACAACCTGGGGTTATCAATATTGAACAGGCTATCTATAATAGCAAAGATAGATAAAGAGGAATCGCCCATAAAACGACGATTGAAATATCCCACCATCTGCCTGAGCTTCAGCGAGGAACGATGTAATTCTCTCTCTCTGGCTCCGATTATCGCCACTATCAAGCCGATAACCAGGAGAATGACTAAAACCGGGACTACTGCCTCCAATGGCCAGTCATATGTAACGGCAACCACCGCCACCGCCGTTATTAAGACAGGACACCACCCCCACTTTACTATGACTTTAACTACATACATGCCAATCTCCTACCGATAGCCGGTCAGCATCTCCAGACCACCCAGCATCTCCGCCAGCAACGCTTTGTTTAGGTGCATCCTGTTCTCTGCCTGGTCAAAAACCACTGACCTAGGGCTATCTAAAACGCTATCGGTCACCTCCTCACCGCGATGTGCCGGCAAGGGGTGCATCAATATGGCATCCTCCTTGGCTAAAGACAGAAGCTCAGTGTTTACCTGATAGTTGGCAAAAATACGGCGCCTTTCCTCAGCCTCAGCTTCCTGTCCCATGCTCGTCCAGACATCGGTATAAACCACATCAGCCCCACTAACCGCCGAATGCGACTCCTCGGTGCAAAGTATCTCAGCCCCACTGGTGGCTGCGTAACCCCGAGCCAGATTCAATATTGCCTCCTGAACAGTGTAGCCACTCGGAGAAGCAATCCTGAAATTCATCCCCACCAGCGAAGCCGCCAGCAGAAGGCTTTGCGCCACATTATTGCCGTCACCAACAAAGGCTAAGGTCAAGCCGTCCAGCTCTCCCCTTTTTTCGTAAATGGTAAGAAGGTCAGCCAGAGCCTGACAGGGGTGTTCCACATCAGACAGAGCATTTATCACCGGCACCGCTGAATATTTAGCCAGAACCTCTATCGTCTGGTGAGAAAAGGTACGGGCAGCAATGGCATCCGCATAGCGACCGAGCACCTGAGCCACATCTGGAACCGACTCACGTTTCCCCAGACCGACCTCAGCCGGAGATAGATAAATGGTATGCCCTCCCAACTGCCGCATCGCCACCTCAAAGCTCACCCGGGTCCGCAGTGACGGCTTCTCAAACATAATGACTAAGGTCTTCCGGTCAAGCAGTGAAAACCAGCCCCTGGCTTTCATATCCACAGCATCTGATAGGAGTAAGCGAATATCGTCACCAGTCAGGTCGGATATGGAAACCAAGTCTTTCTTCATCAAACCATCCCCTATATGCCCTACAGTATACCACGAAAAGGCAACTTAATTAATAGGAGGTTTTAAATTAGCAACCTATCCCCCTGACCCCCTTCCCTTAATAAGGGAAGGGGGAGGATGAGCAAGAGAAGGGCTAAGCCCCTCTCTAAAGTGGTTCCCCCTCTCCTTGCGAAGGGAAAATACTAAAGGAGAGTCAAAGAGAGGCAACGCCTCTCTTACAATTAAATTCCCCCTCCCTAGTAAGGGAGGGGGACAAAGGGGGTAGGTTCTAAACGAACATCTAGGAGAGATGTAGCCTGTGAAACCCAAAACTCCAAGCACGAAACTCTAAACAACTTCAAAACACTAATTACCAAAACCCAAACCTTAGGTTTAGGATTTAGAAATTAGAATCTATCTTGAGAAAGCGGGGTGTCTAAGAGGAGCGCCAGCCCCTCTTTCAAAACTATTTCCCCCTCTCCTTGAGAAGGATAGGGGGATTAAGGGTGAGGTTGATAAACAATCTATTAGAATATACACCCTAAATCATTTAAAATAGAGTATATAATATAAGCCCAAAGTTATAAGCATAAATAGGGTAACGGGAGGTTATAAATGGCTAGTAGCGAGAAGTTTACCATTTCGGGGAGCCAGCTGGTTGAGAAGGTCAAGCAACTCATCCGCGAGGGCAACATCAGAAGGATTCGTGTAATTCATGAAGGGAAAACCGTATTTGAGATTCCGTTGAGCATCGGTGCCCCGGCAGCGGCAATCGGGATTATGGCGGTCCCGGTTCTGGCTGCCATAGGCGCTTTCGCGGCACTGGTAACGGAGTGCACTATTGAGGTTGAGAAGGTAGAAAAATCAGACCAATAATAGAAGAGCGCTTCTAAGATGACCACAATTATACTGGTGAGACACGGCGAAACTGAATGGAACGTAGCCGAAATATTCAGAGGCAGAATTGATGTCGACCTGAACGAGACCGGGATAAAACAAGCCGAACTTCTGGCTGAATACTTGAGTAATTTAAAAATAAACGCCATCTACTCCAGCCCGCTAAGGCGAGCCTTAAAGACTGCCGAAACCATTGCCAGCTGCCATAAACTTAATGTGGAAATTGTCCCCGGGCTCATTGATTTTGACTACGGAGAGTGGCAGGGCGTGTCCCATCAGGAAGTGAAGGCTAAATACAAAGAGCTATATGCGGAATGGTTGAATAGCCCCGATAAGGTAAAAATGCCCTCAGGGGAAAGCCTGAGTGATGTCAGGGGAAGGGCTATGGGCATGGTGGATAGTATAATCGCCCGGCATAAAGGCACCGTAGTTCTGGTATCTCATCGCGTGGTCAACAAGGTCTTGATATGTGCTTTATTGGGGCTGGATAATTCCCGTTTCTGGAACATAAAACAGGATAACTGCGGCATTACCACTTTTGCGTATGAAAACGGTCGCTTCATCCTCACCGAGCATAATAATACCTCTTACTTGAAACCCCTCCACAAAACCCCGCTGGGTGATTTTTAAACCTATCGGCTTAGCTCTCACTACGCTATAATAGACTGGCAAAATAGCCACGGCTGTTTTATTTGATGGTATACCCGAGTTCTCCAAACCATATCTTAAAGACCAAAAGAATAGGGGGCAATAATTCGTGGTAAAAACAAGACTAAAAAACCTAGTGATATTGTTGCTCTCGGTATCCCTGATTATTGGCGTTATTTTGACGGGTTCTTGCGTCACCGAAGAAAACAAAAGCCCAACCCAACAAGCACAACCCCCGGTAGCAGAAATTGAGCCTCCAACCCAAGAAATACCAACCCGGATACTGGAAGATATAACTCCACAAGAAGCGTTTAACTTGATTCAGGAAAACCAGAATAATCCAGATTTTGTCATTATTGATGTGCGAACTCCGGAAGAGTTTGCCGAAGGTTATATAGAAAATGCTGTCAACATAGATTTTCGCTCTGAAACCTTCCTGGACGAACTTAACAAGCTAGATAAGAACAAAACTTATGTTGTCTACTGCCGAAGTGGAAGTCGTAGCAGTAGTGCTTTAAATACAATGGCTGAACTCAATTTCAGGGAAGCCTATAATATTTTGGGCGGAATTACTAAATGGAGGGAAGAAGGACTACCAACTACCAAATAATACCTCCTGTTTAAAACCCCTCCACCAAGCTCCGCTGGGTGATTTTTCATTGCTGCGTATTGGCTGAGGTCGTTTAGGAACCTATCCCTCTGACCCCCTTCCCTTGACAAGGGAAGGGGGAGTGTAGATAAGAGAGGGGCGTTAGCCCCTCTCTAAAGTCTCTTCCCCCTCTGAGGACAGGAGCCTACTTAATCAGGAGTGTTTAAGAGGGGCGTTAGCCCCTCTTTCAAAACTATTTCCCCCTCCCTTGTAAGGGAGGGGGATTAAGGGGGTAGGTTGATAAACAATCTCTTATTCTCCTAACTTAAATCTCCTTCCTCTGCTATAATTAGACTATGCAAAAGCCTCTTTTGGTTCTGTTTGATGGTAACGCCATCGCCCACCGGGCTTACCACGCCTTCGAAAAGACCAGAACGCTGACGGTGAGTAAAACCGGTGAGACGGTTAGTGCCGTTTACGGCTTTGCCCTTATGCTTCTCAAGACGATAAATGAGCTGAAACCCACACACTACGCCATCGCCTTTGATATGAAAGGACCCACCTTCAGGCATGAACTCTTTGACCAGTACAAAGCGCAGCGCCCGCCAACCCCGGATGAACTGGTCAACCAGATGGGGCGGGTAAGAGAGCTGGTTCAAGCCTTTAATATCCCCATATTTGAGCTTGAGGGCTACGAAGCCGATGATGTCTTAGGCACTCTCAGCAGTCAGGCTGATAAGCAGAACATTGACACTATTATCGTTACCGGTGACGCCGATGCCATGCAACTGGTATCAACCAGGACAAAGGTGCTTTACCCCAGACCCAGAAGTAGCTTCAGCGACACCATGCTTTATGACGAGTCCGCTGTCATCCAGAAATATGGTATCAAGCCGGAGCAGATTGCCGATTTTAAAGGACTGGTGGGTGACCCCTCAGACAACATCCCCGGTGTTCCCGGCATCGGTGAGAAAACTGCCGTCAAGCTCCTCCAGCAGTTCGGCTCGGTAGAGGAAATCTATGCTCGTATAGCCGAAGTGACCCCAACCAAACTCCAGACGCTACTACAGCAGAATGAAGCTGTGGCTCGCCAGAGTAAGGAATTGGCGACCATTGTTACCCGGATTCCAGTTACCCTTAACCTCGATAGCTGCCGGTTCAGTCAATATGACCGAAACCAGGTAACCGAGCTTTTCCGCGAACTGGAGTTTTCCAGCCTGCTACCAAAACTGCCCGAAACGGCAATATCCGCTTCGGAGAGCCTCGTTAAAGTTAAAACCGAGCCGTTACCGAAAGACTATCGCATTGTAAACAATGCCCTTGCCCTTGATGAACTCCTGAACCGCCTGTCGGCAGCTAAGTCCTTTGCCTTTGACACAGAAACAACAAGCCTGAATTCGATGCTAGCCCAACTGGTAGGCATCTCCCTGTCACCAGTCCCCGGCGAGGCTTATTACATCCCGGTTGGTCATGTCGGCTGGGGAGAAGTGGAACAACTGCCACTGGAACAGGTCATCAACCGACTCAGACCCCTCCTGGAAGATACCACCCTGACTAAAATCGCCCACCACAGCAAGTATGACATGACCGTACTGGCGGAACATGGGATAACCGTCAGTAACCTGACCTTTGATACCATGCTCGCCGCCTACCTGCTCAGTGAGAAAAGTTTAGGCTTAAAAGCCCTTGCCTTCAGCAAACTGGGCGTTGAAATGGCACCTATTGAAGCTCTTATCGGCTCAGGAGCCAAGCAGCTCTCTATGTCTCAGGTTCAGATAAAGCAGGCCGCCGACTACGCCTGTGCTGATGCCGATATGACCTTGAGGCTGGCTGAATTATTAAGTGAAGAGCTACGTCAACAGGAACTGTGGCAGCTATTTTCAGAAGTTGAGATGCCCCTGGTGCCAGTGCTTATCCGCATGGAAAGAAACGGGGTCGCTTTAGACACGGAACTGTTGAGGCAAATGTCACGCCGCCTTGGTGAGCAATTGCTTAAACTAGAAGCAGAGATATATAACAGCGTCGGGCACCGCTTCAACGTAAATTCACCCCAGCAGTTAAGCTCTGTCCTGTTTCAGGAACTGAATCTGCCACCAGCCCGTAAAACAAAGAGTGGTTACTCCACCGGGGCTACGGTGCTAGAGGAATTGCGCGACACCCACCCCATAATAGAATTCGTTCTGGACTATCGCCAGCTGGCTAAACTTAAGTCAACCTATATTGATGCCCTGCCCAGCTTAATCAACCCTAAAACAGGCAGGATACACACCAGTTTCAACCAGACCAGGACGGCTACCGGGCGGCTTTCCTCAAGCGAGCCCAACCTGCAAAATATCCCTGTCCGTGGGGAATTCGGCAAGCAAGTAAGGCAGGCCTTTGTTGCCCCTCCCGGCTCTTCCCTTGTGGCTGGAGACTATTCGCAGATTGACCTTCGCGCCCTGGCTCACCTGTCCCAAGACCCCAGCCTGCTAAATGCCTTTCACCGGGATGAGGATATTCACGCCGCCACTGCCGCCCAGCTCTTCGGGGTAGATGCCTCACAGATAACTCCAGATATGCGCCGTTTAGCCAAAACAGTTAATTTCGGCGTTATCTACGGTATGAGCGACTACGGACTGGAGCAGGCAACCGAGTTATCCCGGGAAGAGGCTACTCAGTTCATCGCCACCTACTTTGCTAAATACCCCGGGGTAAAACAGTACCTTGAATCCACCAAAGAACAGGCAAGGGCAAAGGGCTATGTCCAAACGCTACTGGGACGAAGACGCTTTATTCCCGAAGTAAACTCGTCTAACCGGCAGGTAAGAGAAGCCGCCGAGCGTATGGCGGTAAATATGCCGGTCCAGGGCACATCTGCCGACATCATAAAAGTAGCCATGATAAACCTGGACCGGGAGATGGAAAAACGCCGGCTAAAAAGCAAAATGCTGCTCCAGGTGCACGACGAGCTTATCCTTGAGGTGCCTCAAGAAGAGCTGGAGGAGATGAAAAAACTGGTGCCCCGGATAATGTCATCGGCTTTAAAGCTTAGCGTGCCGCTGAAAGTTGACATTAAAACCGGCAACAACTGGGGGGAGATGAAATAAGCTAGGTAAATGAACAGGCTTCGTGCTGGCATTTATGCCTTCTGCCTCATTTTATTCGGCTTACTATGCTACTTTGCTCATAAATTTTCCTATTTCCCCGGCGACATCACTTCTAGCTTATGGTTGCAGGGAATCTATCTGCCCCTTTTTAATCCGGTAATGAAAGCAGTATCCTATATTGGCTCTCTGATTCCAGCAGCTATCATAGTTACCCTGCTTGTCATTGGCCTGTGGGCATCAGGTCGGAAGCTTGAACCTATCTTCATTGCCGCTCTAACCAGCTCTGCAGCATTACTTAATTGGCTGCTACAATTGCTGATTGGGCGACCTCGCCCCGATAATCAACTTGTTCAAGTATTGGTGGAGAACAGTGGACCTGGTTTCCCCAGCGGGCATACTGTTTATGCTTTTGTCTTTTATGGCATTCTTTTCTATCTGGTTCCAAGATTGGTGAAACAGTCAGCAGTAATTTGGGCTCTGCGGTCTCTGCTAATACTGCTTATCCTTCTCACCGCTGCGTCTCGTATTTACCTGGGAGCACACTGGCTCAGCGACGTGCTTGGCAGCTTCTTCCTCGGTGGGTTATCACTTGCCCTGACTATCGCTCTGTACCAGAATATTCAACAGAGAAAAAGAAGGTCAGGTGATAAAAATGCCTGAACTCCCCGAAGTAGAGACCGTTAAAAACGAGCTTCTGCCTTACGTTATCGGGCGTCACATCACCAGCGTTACCCTGTTCTGGCCTAAAATGGTGCGACAGCCCTCGGTGGAAGAATTTTGCTCACGTCTCATCGGGCAAAAGCTCACCGGAATAGCCCGACGAGGTAAATACCTCATCTTTAACCTCAGCAGTGGTGAAGTGCTAATTATCCATCTGAGAATGACCGGCTCGCTACTATTGAAGCCAGCCTCGGCTGGACCTGATAAATTTATCCGTGCCATAATCCATTTGGATGGAGAATACGGGATTTATTTCCGCGACCCGCGCAAGCTGGGTAGAATGTGGCTGGCAGCCGACGAAAGCGAAGTGGTGGGAAAGCTTGGTCCTGAGCCTCTGGAAACCAACTTTACCCCTCAAACCCTGTTAAAGCTCCTGAAAAACCGCACGGCACCGATAAAAGCCATTCTCTTAGACCAGAACTTCATCGCCGGTGTGGGCAATATGTATGCCGATGAAGCCCTGTTCGCTGCCCGGATTCACCCGCTAAGACCAGGAGGAAGCCTCTCCCCGGATGAGGTAGAACGACTCCACCATGCCATTCAGCAGGTATTATGGTCGGGCATTGGTAATAAAGGAGCCAGCACCGACACCTATTTTCGCCCCAGTGGTGAAACAGGAACCGCCCACTTTCAATTTCAGGTTGCCCACCGCCTCAGTGGCGACTACTGTCCTGTCTGCGGCACCCCGATTGAGCGCATCCCCATCCGCAACCGCGGCAGCTACTTCTGCCCCAGATGCCAGACACCTGAGTAGACGCTTTTAATCTTCATATTACCGAGTTACGTCGTCAAGATGACGACCTATTTCAATATATAACTTTACGCTTTCATTCCCCTCGAGGTCTCCTATTAAGACAGTATTTGCCTTTGGGAACAACCCACAATACTCCTGAATCATGTTAGCAACTAAAATATTCATAGTATCTATTGAACTCTGAATAAGTTGTCCTGTCTCTTTGTTCAGAAGGGCTTGTGCTGTTTGAAGAACACTCATGCTGCCAGAGTGGGCATATCCACATAGATGACTGTACATATGCTTTGCTAGCATCTCACTCAATCCAGCATCAATGGCAATATCGTGCCAATATATTGCCCCTTTACCATCAGGCTTCCATTTCCAGTTGCCTTTACCCTTAAAAATCTGCCCTTTTTCTCCATCTTTAAGACTTTGAAAAATTGCATTTGACTTCAGCTTGTCACGGAGCTTATCAAGCACTACTTTGTCATTATCAAGGGTTCGTCTTGTTTCCTCAGTAATTATGGGGAAATTCTGTCTCTCCGCAATTCCTGCTGCTTCATAAGCCCAATATCTGTAATCCTTTTCCTCCACTGTAGCAGGTGCAAAGAATACATAGTGAAAAACAAGAAACGCCTCCATTGCTGCTCTTGTTAGCACATCTATTGATGCAGAATCAATGAACTTAAGTCGTTTGAATGATGAAAGGTCTTGGACAATCGTACTATGAGACAGATAAAGTATAGTTAGGGCATGGCCAATAAATTTATTAACTAGACAATGCGCATCCCATAATCTCTCACCATCGCTAATATCGCTACTAGAGAAACCTTTGTTCGCGTTATTGACTCGAGCAAGCAGGTCAAGCAATATCACGTATTCTTGATTATGATCCATCTTTGGCTGTGCCATACCTTACTCCTTTCCTCATATCGTCTCACATTATAATCCTATTCATCAGGGTATTTAAGAGGGGCGGGAGCCCCTCTTTTAAACTAATTTCCCCCTCCCTTGTAAGGGAGGGGGATAAAGGGGGTGAGGTTGCTAACCAATAGTAGATAACTGCCCCAACTATATGATACAATTAGCTATAAGTTATTCAATATACAGAAAAGGGACATTTTATGAGTGATAAAGAGATGACCGACCTGAAAACATTCATTGAGAATGTGAATAAGGGAGAAAAAAAGCGTAACGGTAAGAAGGTCCGCTTCGGTTTTACCAAGCGGAAAAGGAAGAACTGACAACCTGCCCGTTACTCCTAGCCTTCAGCTGTCAATCACAAATGGGTGCCCTTCACGCTCAAAATCGGGTAAATACACTTTCTGGGCTCCCATTTCCTGTATCCAGCCATTTTCCAACCCCACCCCCTCCATCACCCGGCGCACTTCTTCGTACTCAGCCAATGATATAGGTCTTGCCAGCAGGGAGAATTGATTAGCCCGGTGCACGGGATGGTACTGCGACATTATGCTAACCGTGACCCGGGGAGAAACCTCCCTCGCCAGCCAGCCGAGAGACTCCTTGCTGCCCGCCAATCCATTGGGCAGGATAAGGTGGCGAACAATTACCCCCCGCTGCGCCACCCCGAACTCATCAACCACCAGTTCTCCGACCTGCCGGTACATCTCCTTGATAGCCTGACGGGCCTGAGCTACGTAATCCGGAGCCTGCGAGAACCTGTTAGCCCAAGCATCAGAGGCATATCTCAGGTCGGGTAGGTAAATATCTACAATACCATCAAGCTCCCTTAGAGTCTCAATAGCATCATAGCTGCTGGTATTATAAACCAGTGGGAGCTTAAGCCCCGTAGGCACTGCCTCCAGCACTACCCTGACCAACTGGGGGACAAAGTGTGATGGCGAAACAAGGTTAATGTTGTGGCAGCCCAGCTCATCCTGAAGGTAGAGCATATGCTCCGCCAGGGAATGACAATCTATCTCGTTAGCTCTCTGCTTTTCCCAGTTCTGGCTTATCTGGTAGTTCTGGCAATAGACACATCTCATATTGCAGTTGCCCAGGAACACCGTTCCTGAACCGCGACTCCCGGAAAGAGCTGGCTCCTCTCCATGGTGAGCACAAAAAGAGGAGACTATGGGCAAACGACCCGAGTGGCAAAAGCCCAGTTCACCTTCAAGTCGGTTGACCTCGCACCTCCGGGGGCAAATGTCACACGATGCCAGACGCGCTTCAAGCCTTTCCGCCCGGCGTTTAAGTTCGCCGGAACGGTACAGGGCAATATATTTCGGCTCTTCAGACTCCACTTAAACCCTTCCCTTCACATTATACCCCCATTTTCACGGGCATTTAAGAGGGGCGAAGCCCCTCTTTTAAACTAATTTCCCCCTCCCTGGTAAGGGAGGGGGATTAAGGGGATAGGTTGATAGTAACTACTATTTTTTATTATCTTTTCCCACCCACCACCCTATATGGAAAGGGGATAACGGGGGTGAGGTAGATATAAAATACTAGCTTCTAGCCACGAAAAACAAACTTGAGTTCCAGAGAACAAGCCCTCCGTAAAAGGTGACAAAGATTGAGGTGGTTATCACCGCCAGTTTGGGGAATCGCTTATAGATGTCCCATAGAATAAGAGCACAGATAAATACACCCACCACCTTGATTATCAGGAAATTGGTCTCGCCTACTAAAGGCAGCAGAAATGGATTACCCTCCCGGGCTAAGCCACCTCTGATAAGAAAATGGCTCATTACACCGTCTAATATCTCAAATCCAACCAATAAGCCGAGAAGGTACTTCAACTCACTCCCTGCCAGGGTATAACTCGAAAAGCGGAGTAATTGTATAACAAAAGGCTACGGTTGGTCAAGGGGTAAGTGGCATTAACCTGATAACCTTTGTAACGCCATTTTAATACGCCTCAGGCACTGCTCCTTACCAGCCTTGAAGCTAGCCAGAGCTTATGCCCCCAGCTTCTTAACTAAAAGGGCGATGTTTTTACCAAAGTTCCACGCTGTAGTCATCCCTTCTTCATCTCCCTCCACCTCGCCCGGCTGCCTGCCAAAGGCAATGTTCCAGTATGTCGAGCCGGGCATAAAAAATCCGGCGATGTGAAACCAGTACATCAACTGAGCAAAAGTAAAATTCTGACCAGCCCGCCGGGCCACAACTAAGGGTCCGCCCACCTTTCCCTCAAACTTCCTCCCATTCCCCATAGCAATATATCCAGCCCTATCCATAAGGGCTTTCATCTGCGCAGAGACTGAGCCAAAGTATACTGGCGAAGCCAGTATTATAGCATCGGCCTGTTTCATCCTGGTGTATATCGACCACAGGTCATCATCTATAGGACACCGCTCTTCTTTTTTACAGACCATACACGCATTGCACGGTTTAATATCTAAGCCAGCTAACCTTATAAGTTCTGTCTTCACCCCTTCCTCTTCTATCGCCTTCAGGGTGTGTCTGGTCAGGATTTCTGTGTTCCCGTTCTTTCTCGGACTACCAACAATTCCAATAGCTTTCACTATAGACCTCCATTTACTTTTCTAACCAACGAAGATATGTTAATCACAGCCTATTTAATTTATCTAGAGCTACTTCAATTTGCCTCAGGCACCGCTCTTTACCCAGGACCGCCATAGTCTGAAACAAGGGGGGCGCTGCCGTCCGCCCGGTAACCGCCACCCTCAGCGTGCCAAAGAGTTGCCCCGTCTTCAGCCCCAGCTCCACAGCCAGGGGGCGGAGCAAAGCCTCCAGAGATTCGGTATCAAACGACTCCAACTGCCTCAACCTCTCCTGCCCCACCTGCAATGCCCCGACAGCTGATTCCCGACTCATATTCTTACCTATCAGCAGAGTGACATCGTAGCCAAGTTCATCAACGAAGAAAAACTGCGTCAGCTCAGCCACCTCGGCCAGGGTGCGGGCTCGCTCCTGAATAAGTGGCATAATCTGCCTTACATAGTCCGTAGATAGCGGTCGCTTCACCTCAGGAGACAAGTCCCTATTCAAAAAGGGGAGCACTCGCTGAGTGAAATCTTCCACACTCAGGCTGCGGATATATACTCCGTTCATCCAGTTGAGTTTATCCCAATTGAATATAGCTGCTGTGCGGCTGACTCGCTCCAGAGAAAAGTTATCTACCAGCTCCTGCCGGGATAAAATCTCAGTTTTATCATCCAGAGACCAGCCGAGCAGGGCAAGGAAATTGACCATCGTTTCCGGTAAATAGCCTTGCTCCCGATACTCAATTATTGATGTTGCTCCGTGCCGCTTGCTCAATTTAGCCCGGTCAGGTCCCAGTATCATGGGATGGTGAACAAATAGGGGCGGCTCAAACCCCAGAGCCTGATACAAAAGTATATGGCGGGGAACGCTGGACAGCCACTCCTCAGCCCTGATGACATGGCTAATCTCCATAAAGTGGTCGTCAACCACATTAGCCAGGTGATAAGTAGGGTAGCCATCCGACTTAAGCAATACAAAATCGTCAAGGGTGCTATTGTCAAAAACCAAATCGCCCCAGATTACATCATTAAAGCCGGTCTGCCCCTCAAGCGGGGTCTTGAAGCGGACTACCGGGATGATGCCTTCCGCCTCCTTCTGGGCTCGCTCCTTCTCACTCAAATTGCGGCAATAGCGGTCGTAGCCCGGTGGCTGCTTGCGCCTCACCTGCTCCGCCCGCATCTCCTCAAGCCGTTGAGGAGAGCAATAGCAGTAATAGGCATCACCCTGTGCAATCAGTCGCTGGCTCGCCTCACGATATAATTCCAATCGTTGCGACTGGAAGTAAGGACCATAGTTGCCACCTACTTCCGGACCCTCATCCCAATCTAGTCCCAGCCAGCGCAGCGCCTCCAGAATAACCTCCACCGCACCTTTAACCCTGCGGGCGACATCGGTATCCTCAATACGGAGGATAAAGCTGCCCCCGTAATGACGGGCCAGGAGCCAGTCAAATAGAGCCGTCCTGATATTACCCACGTGGGGATATCCGGTGGGGCTGGGGGCAAAGCGAACTCTAACTGATTTGGGCATCTTGAACGCCTCTAGTTGCAGTATCGACCATCGCTTTCAGGCTGTCGACCTCGTCCATTTCGCGCCATCCAGCCCCTAACCTAAGCTCTTGGATAATCCTTCTTTGAATAGGGCGTCTATAGAAACGAAAATTCTTATCAGGATGTATGGGATTGTAGTGTGGCACTAATTGGAGGATTCTATTCAATAACTTAGCGGTGTTTGGATGTTTCTTCTTTACAACCGCTTTTAACCGCCTCCGATATGTATCGGAGCAATTCGTGAGATCATCTGCAAATAAAAGAGCATTTGCTATCCAAGATCGTGTATCTCTTGTTTCCTTTCTCTCTGAGAATACCGTGATGTCATTAAGAGCTCGTGAATCGATCTCAGGCTGAGGTTCATACCCGAGAGACCTTTGGAGTGCATATAGCAGTGGATGATGTGCAAATGAATTAAGCAGTATTTCTACATTGCTATGTGGCTGGGGTTGATAAATAAATCCGCGAACACCTTGCAACTTCAAAACCCAATGTCCAATTTCATGGGTTATAACTATTGGATTCACGTTACTAAAAGAGTCTAACCACAAAGCAAGCACAACTTTACCTTCAACAACATGAGGATAAGCAGTATTTAGCTCCCCACGAAAGGAGCCCAATTGCTGATGCTCTCTTCGGTTACCTACCATAACTTCAATCGGGACTCCCACTTTCTCCTCACTAAGAGATCGCCATAAATCAAGTATCATAATTGTTGCTTTGTCTGCTTGCCTACGAATAGCAGTTTCACGGTAGAGCTTCATTACCTCACTACCCACTACTCAAGATTAACAAAGCTAGGTATAATGCTTCCATAGAAGCACCTTAGTCACCGTACCAATCTTAACCCATTCTACCACCCCACCCACCAAGATTCTAGGAGGTATTTTACTAACCTCACCCCCTGTATCCCCCTCTCCTTAGTGCGGGGGAGGGATTAGTTTTGAAGGGGTGAAACCCCTTCAATCTACCCCTTTCAACCAAGGGGAGATTTAATTGTAAGAGAGGCTTCGCCTCTCTTTAACTTTCCTTACTCTGGATTAACAAAGTGGGGTGTTTATGAGGGGCGACAGCCCCTCTTTCCTATATTCCTCCCCTTCCCCTTGATAAGGGGAAGGGGATAAAGGGGATAGGGTTAATAAATATTCTACCCGATATCCCTTAGTGCCTGCTCTAAATCAGAGGGTAGCTCAGAGGTGAATTCTATGTATTCATCACTGGAGGGTAGCTTGAAGCCCAGGCGGCAGGCATGCATAAACTGCCGGGGGAGATGGGGTGACTCTACCCCATAAGTAGCATCTCCCACCACCGGGTAGCCGATTGCCGAAAGGTGAACCCGAATCTGGTGGGTGCGACCGGTCTCCGTTCTGACCTCAAGCAAGGTATAGTTGTCTATATACTTAACCACATGATATTGAGTGCGGGCCTCCCTGCCCTTAGCCACCACCGCCATACGCTTTCGGTTGCTGGGGTCACGCCCGATAGGCGCCTCAATGATGCCATCCTCCGGGGTCAGGTGCCCCTTCACCAGTACCAGATAGGCTTTCACCACCGAACGAGCCTGAAATTGCTCAGCCAGGTTAAGCTGGGCAACGCTGTTTTTAGCCACCAGCATCAACCCCGAGGTATCCTTGTCCAACCGGTGGACAACCCCCGGGCGCAGAGAATCACTGATATCCGCCAGGTGAGGAAAATGGGACAGAATAGCATTAACCAGGGTATGACCGGGGTGCCCCGGCGCCGGGTGGACAGTCAGCCCGGGTGGTTTATTTATGACTAAAAGGTCGTCATCCTCATAGAGGATGTTTAACGGAATAGCCTCAGGCGTTAGCGGACTGGGTGGGGCGGGGGGTACAACAATATCCACCCTATCTCCAACATTGAGTTTGTGCCCGGCCTTGGTTACCTGGCGGTTAACCGTAATATGGCCATCAGCGATAAGTTTTTGAGCATGGGTCCGGGACAGTTCGGGGCACTTCTCACCGACATACTTATCCAGACGAACTCCCGCCGTATCAGCGGTGAAACTATATGCTTGATGATTATCTGTCAATCTCACCCCCCTCTATCTCCCTCTCCTTTGAAGGAGAGGGGGAACCGGAGATTTTGAAGGGGCAAAACCCCTTCAATCTACCCTGATAACTACTCTAGCCTTTTTCAGCTCTGGCTAAGGAGAGGAGAGAATAAACAATGATAATAACGCCGACAGTTACCGCTGAATCAGCAATATTAAACGCCGGCCAGACAGTAAAATCAATAAAGTCGGTAACATAGCCAAATTGCAATCGGTCAATCAGATTACCTATGGTGCCACCAAGGACCAAGCCAAGGGCTACCCGGCTTAGCCTGTTATTCAGAAGGGGATAACGACGATACAGAAGGAAAGCATAGAGCAAGAGAACGGCAACACCAAATAAGGCGACCACGGTTAAAATAAGCGAATGCCCACGAAACAGACCAAAGGCAGCACCGGTATTGTGAATATGGGTTAACCGAAAGAAGCCTATCTCAAATAGTGATTGCCCGACAAGTAGATTAGACCTTATCCAGAGCTTGCTGAGCTGGTCAGCAACTACTACCAGTGTCGCGGTAAGTAAAAAGATTGCGCTCCACCACTTACCCCGGAGACTATCTACCTTTTGCATTCTTTGCTTGTTTAGCCTTACAACTTAAGCATAGAGCTGCATGGGGAAGTGCTTCTAATCGGTCTGGGTCAATAGCTTGACCACAGCCATCACATAGACCGTAGGTCCCTTCGTCAAACTTATTTAAAGCGTGCTCTACCTTAACCAGCTGTTCCTTCATACCCTGCTCTAAGGCTAGCCGTTTTTCCAACTCCAGGGTCTCGGTAGCCTCCTCCTCCCTCTTGCCAAAGGGACTACCCTCCCGCCGCTCATTAGCCGGACGCACGCTGGTTTTCTGCTGTTCTAATTCCTCGGTTAAACGCCTTTGCTCTATCTCCAAACGAGAGTGAAGCAGATTGTAGTCAACAGACATTTCTTATTCCTCCACGCTCACCTATCAAGCCTGGAATAGGTTATTTTACTCTTTTTCATTTAAATTAACAACAAACTAAATATTATAAATCAAACATTACCAAAGAGATTGATAGTTGGGCAGGATTACTAGTCTAGCATCATCCGTAACTGGCGAATAGTACTGACTGCCTGTCCCCGCCAGTGATTGTTGGCGAAGATAAAAGTCTTTTCCGCTACACTATTCAGCTTTTGAATTTTAGGCAGCCATTCGCTGAGCTCTGAGGGGCGATAACTGTAATCATACCTCTCGTAAGCTTGCTCATGTTGCCACCACTTAGCGCTGTTACGCCCGTGAAAGCGGACATAGCCTATGTTACTGGTTGCCTCAGCTAACGGCGGCAACAGATTGGGCAGCTGTGGTTCATCAACACAGCAGAAACCCAAATCCTGATGACGAAGCCAGTCAAACACGTCACTCCTTAACCACTGGGCATTGCGAAATTCAATCACTATCGGCAATTCCCCCAGTCGCTCCTTAAACAGTCGGAGGTAATCCCAATTACGGTGATTAAACCGGAAACTATACGGAAACTGAGCCAAGACGCAACTCAGCTTTCCGGCAGTAATGACAGGTTCAAGCACCTGGCAAAAAGCCTTGAAAACAGTGGCATTATCTTCCCTCTGGTGGGTCATCTCTTGATTCGCCTTTATAGAAAATTGAAAACCGTCACCGGTTTTGTCAACCATACCCTTTAACACCGAGGGCTTGGGCAATGCATAAAAGGACGAATTTACCTCACAGGCATCAAACTCACGGGCATAATAGATAAGCCAGTCCCGCTTGGGCATGCCTTGTGGATAGAAGTTACCTACCCAATCATCATAGCTGAACCCGGAGGTACCAAAGTATATCATATTATTAATGAGCCTGTTTATTCTATTATACCACCTTAACTTAATAAAGCAACCAGGTTGACAGTATTGTTCATCAACTGGACACATAGACAAAATTTATCCAGTTAGCTATGATAATGAAAACCTTATATGAATATTCAATGGGGGGTGAGATAATGAAAGAGCAGTCTATTGCCGAAATACATGTTGTTCCTTTAGGCACCGAGACTACCAGCTTGAGCAGCTATGTTGCCGGCGTGATTGATACCCTGAGACAAGCCAAAGACATAAAATACCAGCTAACCCCGATGGCAACCATCATTCAGGGACCGTTAGACCGGATATTTGAACTGGCACAGCAGATGCACGAGGCGCCCTTTACCATGGGAGCTAAACGAGTTGCCACCACTCTCTACATAGACGACCGCCGTGATAAGCTGGGCACTATGGAGGGCAAGATTAAAGCGGTAGAGAGTAAGCTCTAGATTGAAGCAGACCCGCCGACTAGAAAGCCACTGCTTAAGAGGTTTTGACACAATAAATGTGCACACAACCTTGTCGGTTTTGGTTATGCAGGCAATAGCCTTGGCTAGAGCCAGGGGAGGTCAAATGGATAGGGTGAGGGTCTGCGTCAGGCAAGTTGGCTAGTCAAAGAATAAGGGATTTGGAAAAGATCACCCTAAATTGCTTGTTGAGTGTTTGGGTTATGCAGACTCAAGCCTCGCAAATTCACTTATTGACAAAAGGGAAAGCCTGATATATAGTTGAGGTAACTGAAAAAAGGAAAGCCGCTCTGCGAAAGCGGCATCCGAGTTATGCTAAGGTGTATCTTGAGTTCTTACCTAAAACTAGGATACACCCTTGGTGGTGTTTTGTCAAGTCCCTCGCCTTGCCAAGGGTGGGGGAGATATCACAAAATGAATGTCGCGTACTTTCGCCCTCGGAAGTATGGCCCCGAATCTGCCATTGAAAACACTGTAGCCAATCGGATCCCAAATCTCTTTACAAGCGAAGCTAATACTTTATGGACGGCTGGGTCTCCACCAATTGGTGCCGGCATGCCAGATCTAGTTGTCGTATCATATGAACCACAGGTATTCGCGCTGGCACAAACTGAAATGCCCACTATACACATACTTGCATATCTTCGCGTTGTGGGTAGTGCTCGCCTTGAAACGATCATCGGGCGTACAGGCATACCTCAAAAAACTACCTTGCGCTATCTTAATGACTTAGTTGAACTGAAGGCTGTGGCAAGGGTAGACGATACATACTCATTGCTGCCAGTTTGGCGCCAAATACTTCCAGAAATCGTTACTATCGAGGTAAAGGTAACAAATTGGAAAAGAGCAATTGAGCAAGCTGCACGAAATCATATCTTCGCCCATCGATCTTTTGTGGCGCTTCCTGACTATGTAGCACAGCGGGTTCGATTAGAGCCGGTTTTTCGACAACTTGGTATTGGCTTACTATCCGTCGGCGATGACCATATGGTAAGTGTTTTACGCCGTTCCCGCCGTCACAAGCCGCGTGTTTGGAAGTATTATTACGAGATAGCCTTCTTAGCAGCAAGGCATGGTAAGGATTGAAACAATGCCATTTAATGTACCAATGGATCAGGCTCAGGCCGATTATCCCGAGTATACTTTTATCTCTCGTCTGACGCCTAGTGAACAAAAGGCAGCCTTCCATGTTAAAGATGCACAGGGTCAGAACCTATGTTTGAAAATAATCGCACCTAACTATAACATTGATCGATTGGACCGTGAGATACTGGCACTCCAGTCCATCTCGCACCCAAATGTCGTCCGTTTAATAGAATATACACGATCATCAAAGCCAGGACAGCAAAAGCACTGTATTGTTGAAGAGTTTATAGAGGGCACTGACTTAGGGCAGAACCTCCACCCAGGCCATCAATGGTCTAGACTAGACGCTTCCGTCTTCTTTACTGCTTTGTTTAATGGTCTAGCTGTGTTGAGTGACTTGAATATAGTACATCGAGATCTGAAACCAAGTAATATTCGAGTGCGGCCTAATGGCTCTCCCGTCATCATCGATTTTGGCCTGGCTCGCCTTCTTGACCTACCATCTCTTACAAATACACCCGATGGGGCTGCTATTGGAACTCCACAATACTTCTCACCGGAACAATGCAGGGGAACCAAACACGATATTGACCATCGAACCGACCTATTTGCTTCAGGTTGTCTGCTTTATCAATCATTAATTGGCAAACATCCATTCTGGCGGGACGGTATGACTTATTCGGAACTTCACGATGCTATCTGCGGATCGACCGATTATCTTGAAGAACCGGATTTCCTTGCATTACCAGAACAATGGCAGGTCATTGTAGGGCGCCTTCTTAATAAAGAACGAGCGGACCGACCACGCAGCGCAGCACAAGTTGCAGCAATCCTTCAAGAAATTGGAGGGATATAATGCGAAGAGGTCCGTGGCATCAATTCGGTGATAAAAGTCAACGTCTTGTGATTGAGCAACTTCAGCAAGGAGCTGGGGTCGGCGTTATTCTAAGTCCCCGCGATCTTCCCATGCCCAAAGCAATTGAGTATGCTCAAAGATATCACGGGTTAGGTGCACACGTTCTAATAGATCAGCAATTTTACGTACCTCAGTTCCGGCATGATAATCTAGATTCATATCCTACACGCCAATATCTAACAACAACTTCACAACTACTTCAGATTACGGATTCAAATTTGGCGGCACTTGCTACCGAATTGTATACAATTAACAATGCATTATCGGCGGATGGACTCATTGCCCCGGCACTCGTATATGAGGCTGGACGCTCAGACATAGTTCAACTAAACGCACGACTGTTCTCGGCGGCGAAGCAGGCGGGCGATGAATTGGGGATACCTACTTACGCAACAGTAATAATTGGTAACTCGGCAATCGCATCGAATCAGACAATAAATGAGATCTTATCTCACGCGACGTCTCTCAATAGTAATGGCTTTTATTATAGCTTTGAGTTCAGCCCTGAACGTATACCATCCTCTCGTGATAGTGTCTTAAGATGTTGTACCGCCGGGCTTACGCTGGCTTGTACTGGGCTGCCCGTATTACATGCGTATGCAGGCCCGATGGCACTACTTTCGTTAGGGTTTGGTGCTACAGGATCTGCTATTGGCCACAGTCAGAACCTTTGGCGATTCCCTCGCTCACGCTGGGCCCCTCCGCCTGGTCAAGGTGGCGGTGGCAAAACACCTCCTCGTTTTTTCTCTAATAGCCTTTGGGGCACTATAATTTATCCAGATGAAATTGCTCGATTAACCCCAACTTTGCGGAACCAAGTCTTAATCCATTCACCCTTCTCATCTCAAGTCTCATCAAACCAGCCCTTTACTGCCTGGACTCAGTGGGCTGCAAGAAAGCACATGGTCTATATTATCTGTTCAGCGGTGTCGGCTATTGCTAATAATAGTGACCCGCTTGTGAACACAAATGCTGCAATTGCACAGTTACAGAGAGCACTTAATTTGCATGGTAATATAGCTTCCACTGGCATGACACTACGGGATAATACCAATACATATCAAGAAAACTGGCGACTTGCAATGGATGAACTTATAAATACTCGTTCAGTCGATTACAAGTATCTAGCTTTATTATCCTCAATTCATTAAAGTCATAAAAATATCTCAATAGTTTCGCACATCCCTAAAGAACTAAGTAGGTCTTGACTGACACGCAGGTTTGTGATACACAGCCGAACCATGTTAACATAACATTATGCACGACCCTCGTACCAGGGAGGGGGAAGATTCTGTGAAGAGGGGCTAACGCCTCTCTTATATAACTCCCTCCCCCTTCCCCTTGATAAGGGGGAGGGGGACAAAGGGGAACGGGGTTAATAAACAGTCCCAATTCTTAAAACTGTTGACTACAAGAAGCGACCATGCTAATATATAAATGATAATATTTTTCATTTATAGCTTGGAATGAGACTCACTGAAAGAAAAATTGCGGCGACATTAAGACGACAGGGCTACAAGCTCACCCCACAGCGCCGAGCCGTGATACGAACCATTGCCGCCGGCCAAGGCCACCTCACCCCTATTGAGATATGCGAGAAAGTGCACCAAGACCACCCTAACATCGGACTGGTGACCGTTTATCGCACCCTTGAGCTACTCGCCAAACTGAAACTTATCTGTGCGTTACATACCGGAAATAGCTGTCCCAGTTACACCATCGGCGTCGAGGGACACCATCACCACCTTACCTGTAATCACTGTGGTAAAGTTGCTGACTTTACCGGTTATGACCTTACCGACCTGGAACAAAGGCTAGCGCTGGAGACCGGGTTTAAGATTGACAGCCACCTGCTTGAGTTTACCGGTCTCTGCCAGGTCTGTCAAAAGGAAGCAACCTAGAAATATATTAAACACTTTATTTAGTCAATATTTTTTATAGCTTATTAATGAAAACAATCTTCAACTGGTTATTGAAAAAATGATTAAACGAATATCTACCGAACTTGCCAGGCACATCCCCTTCACTTCCTTAGGGGCTATTACCGGGATTATCTTCATGGTTATTATAGTCCTGGGTAAAGTTCCCACCCAGATATCTCATACAGCTTTTTACACCCTGCACCCGCTCCATGTGGTCCTGAGCGCTCTGGTAACTACTGCTATGTACAAAAAATATAGCTCGGGCAAAATTTGGGCAGCAATCCTAGTTGGTTATACCGGCTCCATCGGCATCGCCACCATAAGTGACGCTATAATCCCGTATTTAGGAGGTTCCCTGCTTGGTATCAACATAGGGCTTGAGGTTCCCTTTATTGAAAAATGGTGGCTGGTAAATCCGATGGCACTAGTCGGCATTGCCATTGGTTACTGGAAACCGACTACCAAATTTCCGCACTACGGTCATGTATTATTAAGCACCTGGGCATCATTGTTCTACTTTACTGCCTTTGGGGTAGCTTACTGGATTCCCCTGCTCCCTTTCATCTTCTTGTTCCTATTTATTGCCGTTTGGACTCCTTGCTGCCTGAGTGACATAGTCTTCCCCCTTCTATTCACTAAAAAACAAGTTGCCTCTCCAGTAGATATACCATATAATCATCATCACTAGGGAGGAAAATAAAATTAAGCTTCGCATCACCACCTTAAGTGAAAATACTGCTGGTTCAGGGAGCTTCCTGGCAGAATGGGGATTGAGCATCCTGATAGAAACAGACGAGGTGAATGTTCTGCTGGATACGGGAAGAAGCATTTCCGCTAGCTATAACGCTGATACCCTCGGCATTGACCTGAGCCAGATTGATAAGCTCGTCCTGAGCCACGGGCATGACGACCACACCGGTGGGCTACGCCATATCCTGCGCAAGATGAGGAAAAAGGTAGAAATAATAGCTCACCCTGATATATGGGCAGCTAAATACGTTCGCCACCATGGCGAAGCGGAGAGATATATTGGCATACCCTTTCAGCGTCCAGAGCTGGAAGGCCTTGGCGCTAAATTTAATCTGACTAAAGAGCCAGTAAAAATAACCGAGAATATAATGACTACCGGTGAGATTCCGATGGTAACTGATTATGAAGAGATAGACCGCGACCTGTTTGTAAAAGAAGCTACCGAGTGGCAGCCTGACAAACTCCTGGATGACCAGGCACTCATTATAAATACCGAGCCAGGACTAATTGTTATCCTTGGCTGTGCTCACCGCGGCATCATCAACACTCTATACCATGCTCAACAGCTTACCGGGGTAAAAAGGATATATATGGTAGTGGGAGGCTGTCATCTCACGGATGCCTCCAAGAAGCGAATATCAGAGACAATCGCTGCTTTGAAAGAGCTAAGAGTTCAGCGGTTGGGCGTCTCACACTGCACCGGTATGCCGGCAGTTTTGGCTATGGCTCAAGAGTTCGGCGACAGGTTCTTCTTCAATAACGCCGGCACTATTATCAACCTGTAAAAGGAGTCACTAACGAATCTTTCAGTTCAACTAGCACCCAAACATCAGCAGGGCTTACGGTTAGCCAACCCGGTAATGACCGCCTCGGGCACCTGTGGCTACGGGACAGAGCATAGCCATCTATTTGATATCCAGAAGCTCGGCGCTATCGTGTGCAAGGGAACCACCCTTAAACCCAGAGAGGGCAATCCTCAGCCCAGAATCGCCGAAACCGCCTGTGGTGTGCTTAATGCCATCGGGCTACAGAATATCGGGGTTGATGCTTTAATTAAGGAAATGGCACCAGTCTGGGCAGGCTGGAAGGTGCCGGTCATCGTTAATATTGCCGGCGAAACTATAGACGATTACGCCAAGGTTGCCGCTAAGCTGGACGGAGTGGCTGGAGTTAGCGCCATTGAAGTTAACATCAGCTGCCCCAATATTAAGACCGGCGGGGCTGAGTTCGGGGCAAACCCCAAGTCAGCCGCTGAGGTAACCGCCGCCGTCAAAAAAGCCACCTCACTGCCCCTACTGGTTAAGCTAACCCCGAACACCAGCGACATCGCCAGGGTAGCTTTAGCTGTGGCTGAAGCCGGGGCGGATGCTATCACCGCCATCAATACCCTGAAGGGCATGGTTATTGATATTGCCCGGCGCCGCCCCTTATTGGGCAATATCACCGGAGGCTTATCCGGTCCGGCGATAAAACCGGTAGCCCTAAATATGGTGTATGAAATAGCCGGTGCCGTTGACCTCCCCGTTATCGGCTGTGGCGGCATTATTACTGCCAGCGATGCCATTGAGTTCATTATGGCTGGAGCCAGTGCCATTCAGGTAGGCACTGCCGGTTTTACCGACCCTCAGGCGCCGCTCAAGGTTCTAGAAGGGATAGAACAATTTATGCTTAATGAGGGCATAAAAGATATAACCAACCTCATTGGCGCTGCTCGATGCTAACCAACATACGAGTTTAGCAGGCACAGAAACACCTGAGGCAGCCACGGCCTCAATCGACTGTACAAGCAATGCACTTACCCCGCTTTCCTGTAAGCAGAAGAGCCGATAACCTTACGCGCTAAGACTAAACGGTGGATAGCGGTCGGTGGTTAACAAAAAGGCGTATACGGCTACCCTTAAAGACCACCGGTAGACACCAACCACCAGGTCAAATAAGCCCCTCGGATAACGCCCGGTAAACAAAATGGCAAACCAGGCAAAAATTATACACACCACGGCAGCGATATAAAGGAACCAGAGAATAATGTAGTGGGGAATCGCCAGAAACCATTTTACCAGCGGCAGCCAGCGGTTAAGGTCTTTCTGAGCATCCGGGTATGGTATCTCAATATGCACCGCCTGGTCTTCGTCAGTTGAGGGGTATTCATCCCTTAAAAGTGAAAGATAAGCCGCAACACGGGTGCTGAACTTGGTTAGAGCTACATTCCAGTCAAACCACCACCTGGGATACTTCTGCCGGAAGAGAAGCATTAATACGATTGGTAGAACTAAAAGTCCACCAACAGCATATTGATAAGTCCACCCATTTGCGGCACCCCATTGGTAGTCAGGACTGTTAACCAAACTCAGGATAATAGCGATGGGTACTAACATAAAGAGTCGGAAGATGGTAGTCAACCTGTTCAGCTTTCTATCAGGGTAATCGATAGATAAGCTTGCTGGATACGTGGTTGAAATTTCCGCCATGATAAACCTCCCCCTGGTTATTTATTATGACCTTCCGTTATATTTTTAATTCCAGCCCCGATGCTACTCTCACCTCCTTTTCTATTGCACTAATATAAATGTGCAATCTGTACTTGAGTATGTGCCAAGCTGATTATGTTTCATCTCTTACGCAAATAAACAAACCAATAGACAATTGCTACCAAGAAGACGCCACCGATTATGTTGCCTATGGTTACCGGCAGCAGGTTATGGAGGAAGAATGTATGCCAGGTAAGGTCTTGATAGGCGGCAGGGTTTGCTCCTACCGATTGCCAGAATGTAGCCGGTGCCCAGGACTTGATAATAATCGCCAGCGGTATAAAATACATATTCGCCACACAGTGTTCAAAACCAGCGGCAACAAAGGCAGCGATGGGAAAAATGACTGCAAAAATCCGGTCCACTGTGCTGCGGGCACTGAAGCTTAGCCATATTGCCAGACAAACCAGTGCATTACACAGTATCCCCAACACCACTGCCTGGAGAAAGTCAAGATTTACTTTAGCCAGTCCAATATTTAGCGCGGTCATACCTACCGCCCCACCTGCCATTTCAAACTGTTTTCCCAGAAACACAAACAGAGCAGTACCTATCGCACCAACAAAATTACCCACATAGACTAGTCCCCAGTTACGCAGGAGATGCACGGTAGAGAACCTCCGGTTAACCCAGGCCATTACAATTAAGTTGTTACCGGTGAACAGCTCGGCACCCCCTACCACTACCAGCACCAGTCCCAGGCTAAAGACAACACCGCCCATGACCCGCCCCCAACCCCAGGGAATTACCTCACCGGTTCCTGTAAGCGAAATAGTGGCAAATATAGCCCCCAGGGCGATAAAGGCTCCCGCCAGGACAGCCAGCGCCATCGTACTCAGCGTATCAAGGTTTGCCTTTTTTACTCCGATGGTCTCTGCCTTCTGTGCCATTTCGGAAGGCAAAAGAGCGTCAAGGCTTACCGGTGGAACCTTATTAAGTGGTTCTGGCATAACTACGATATTCCTCCTCTTTTTAATTAGTTTTATTCCACTAAATTCTGCCCGGCAAGAAAAGCCTGTTGCAGGGCATCGGGATGTTTGGCTATAGCCCCTTTCTCGTCTACCCTACGAAACAGCAGGTCGCCGGCATAGGTAATATTAAGAGTGTTAAACAGGGCTCTCACCGTAGCCAGTGCTGGCTCAAACAGATTGGCAACCTTCCTGCCTCCGACAGAAATAAAAAATCCTTTTCTCTCCCGCTCATTACCCAACGGTGGTATCTTTAGTACATACTTGCGTGCCCATAATGCCTGGCAGCGGTCAATCATCGCCTTCATCTGGGCAGTTACCGTCATAAACTGGACAGGAGAGGCTAAGACTATTCGGTCGGCAGTCTCTAATTCCTTATAAACCATCTGCATATCATCCTGTATCCGGCAGTTACCCGCCTCCAGACAAGCATCACAGTGCTGGCAAGGAGTAATTTTGAGGTTATTAAGGATAAGAGTTTTGACCTCAGCCCCCCTGCTGGCAGCACCCTTCATCACTTCAGCCAGCAGCAGGTCGGTGTTGCCATCCCGGCGCGGGCTACCGGCAATGCCCAGCACCTTCAACTTTTTTCTCCTTCAATACAGCTCAGGATTTCCTTCTCCCTGGCTTCCATCTGGCGCTTCAGTTCCGGTTTCTCATCCTCATACCCCAGTAGATGGAGTATACCATGAATGATGAGAATGGTAATCTCCTTTTTTATGGAATGTCCCTGCTCTTCAGCCTGGGCAACAGCCTGGGGATAAGAGATGATAACCTCTCCCAGATGTGATACCCCGTCAGGGGGTGGAACAAAGGAGGGTAAGTCTTCTCCTGCAGATGACTCGGGAAGCAGGGAAAAGGCAATTACATCGGTAGGTCTGTCCCGCCCCAGATAGTCTCGGTTTAACTGCTGTATCCTTTCCTGACTGGCAATAACCAGACCAATCTCAGCTTTAGAGCTAACCCCCTGAGCAATAAGCACCCGCTCGGCTATGCTCCGCAGCCAGTCCTCTTCAAGGTGTTCCCCAACCCCCCCTTCAATTAAGACATTAATCTCCACAGACTAATCATACCATAGGCCAGGATTGTTTAGAAACCTATCCCCCAGCTCCCTTCCAATGATAAATTCTAAACCCTAAACAAACTCAAAATACTAAGTACCAAAAACCAAAACATTTAGATTCAGGGTTTACTTCCGGGAAAAAGTTTACAACCCCATCCCCCTTTGTCCCCCTTTGTACGAGCAGCTATGCGGGGTGTTTAAGCGGGGCGCTAGCCCCTCTTCATAAAATCTTCCCCCTCCCTGGTAAGGGAGGGGGATTAAGGGGGTAGGTTGCTAACCAGTATCTAAGAAGGCAAAGCCAGTAGTAAAATCCTAAATCCTAAGCACGAAGCTCTAAACAAATCCAAAGCACTAATCACCAAAACTTAAGAAACCAAACCCTCAGGTTCAGGAGTTGGAAGTTAGAATCTATCTTGAGAAAGCGGGGTGTTTAAGAGGGACGCTAGTCCCTCTTCATAAAATTATTTCCCCCTCCCTGGTAAGGGAGGGGGATAAAGGGGGTAGGTTGCTATCAAATATTTAAGGGGGTAGGTTAATAAATAATCGCACAGGCTAAGATTTGAGCAAAATAAAGGCTTGTGATATAGTAAAATTACAACGTCATAGTGGAGGGATCGCATAGTGGTCTAGTGCGGGCGCCTGCTAAGCGCTTACCCTGGGAAACTGGGGTCGTGGGTTCAAATCCCACTCCCTCCGCCATATTAGATAGGATACCCCTTAACAAAAGGGGTATATTTTCTATAGCACTATAGATGGAGGACAATGCCTAACTATTATATTTGGACTATAGGCTGCCAGATGAATAAGGCGGAATCGGAGCGGCTTGGCAGCTATCTGGAGCAACTGGGCTATCAGGCAACCGCTACTGTTGCGGAGGCTGATTTAATTGTGCTTAATAGCTGTGTGGTACGCCAGAGCGCCGAGGACAGGGTGATTAACAAGCTCCACGCCCTGGAACCATTAAAGAAGTCACATCCAGACATAAGCCTGGCGGTTACCGGTTGTCTGGTAAACTCCAGGGTTGACCAGCTCCAAAGCAGATTCCCCCAAGTTGACTACTTTTTTAAGCCGGGAGAATACCCACCATGGCTGGAGAAACAAGGCGACCTGCATACTATTACGCCTCGGCATCCCTCGCCCAGCACCTTCGTGCCTATTACCCAGGGCTGTGATAACTTCTGTTCCTATTGCATTGTACCCTACCGCCGCGGCCGGGAAACAAGCCGCCCCGTTGAAGAAATCGCCAGCGAGGTTAAGAGACTGGTGCATCGCGGGGTAAAAGAGGTTATCCTGCTGGGACAGAATGTGGATTCCTACGGGCATGACCTGCCTGATAAGCCAGAGCTTGCCGACTTACTGGGTGAACTAAATGAAATAAAGGGGTTAGCCCGCATCCGCTTCCTGACCAACCACCCTAAAGACATGAGCCCCAGGCTGATTGAGGCGGTAGTCTGTCTAGATAAAGTCTGCGAGCAGATATGCCTCCCTGTCCAGTCAGGCAGCAATGATATCCTGAAAGCAATGAGGCGGGGCTATACCGTAGAGCATTACCGCCAGCTTATAACCCGGATACGCAGTAAGATACCGGAGGTAGCCATCAGCACCGATGTCATTGTCGGCTTCCCGTCAGAAACAGAAGAGCAGTTCCAGCAGACCTTTAACTTGCTCGCCGAGCTGAAGTTTGATACAGTCCATGTAGCCGCCTATTCCCCAAGATCGGGAACCATTGCCAGCCGAGAATACGAAGATAATATACCGCTCGCTGAAAAAAGGGAACGGTTACAAAAAATCGAAAGGCTTGAAGAAGGTATCGCTACCGAGATTAACCGCCGACTATTAGATAAGACATTAGAAGTTCTGGTAGAAGGGAAGAAAGGCGATAAGTGGCAAGGTCGCACTCGAAGTGATAAACTGGTATTCTTTAGTAGCTATGATGATTGCCTGGGACAGCTGGTAAGAATCAGGATTGAAAAAACAAGCCCCTGGTCACTGCAGGGAAGCTTTAAATAACACCAATTAAAGGAGGAGAAGTGGACAAGATTAAAAAACTACATTTAGGGTTAATTGGAGCGCTACTTGTCGCTCTAGCATCTTTAGGTGGCTGTGTCCCGGAGGGAGGGGCCGAAGAGGGAGGCAGTATAATCCCAATGATTATCCTTCTGGTAGCTATCTTCGGTGTATTTTACTTTATTCTGATTAGACCACAGCGCAAGAGACAGAAGGAACACCAGCAACTGATGACGGAGCTGAAAAAAGGAGACAAGGTAATTACCACCGGCGGCATCTACGGAGTAATTGAAAGCCTCAGCGAGGATAGTATCGTCATCAAAGTAGAATCAGGGGTAACAATGAGGGTAGCCAGGAGTAGCGTAGCTCTCAAGCGAGAGGGATAAGGCTTTTATCAATCCAATTCCTTTCGTCTTCTTCTGTATGAAAGTAGCCGTTTATTTACTTTCATCGTTGATACATATCCTGAAAAAAGATAGCTTGATAGAGCAAGTGTGGTTAATGAGCAAATGAACGATTCCAATCAACTCAAGAAAAAAATAGCCGAGCTAAAGAGGGAGCTAGACGCGGTTATCGTCGCCCATAATTACCAGCGACCCGAGGTTCAGGATATAGCCGACTTCGTTGGCGACTCCCTGGAGCTAGCTCGTCAATGCACTGAAGTAGATGCCCAGACGATTGTCTTCTGCGGTGTGTATTTTATGGCGGAAACTGCCGCCATCCTCAACCCGGAACGAACCGTCCTACTCTCGGAGGGTAGTGCTGGTTGCCCAATGGCTGATATGATTACCGCTGATGTGCTGATAGGGTGGAAGGAAAGGTACCCCGGGGCATCAGTCGTGTGCTACGTCAATTCATCAGCAGAAGTCAAGGCGGAGAGCTATATCTGCTGCACGTCGGCTAACGGTGTCCAGGTGGTAGAATCGGTGCCAAATGATGAGATAATCTTTATCCCCGACCAGAATCTGGGGCACTTTATTTCAACTCAAACCAAAAAGAATATAATCCTCTTCCCTGGCTTCTGTCACGTTCACCACTACATCAAGTCGGAGGAGGTAAAGCAGGCAAAAAGGCTTCATCCCGATGCCCAGGTAATAGTTCACCCAGAATGCCGACCCGAAGTAATCGCCCTGGCTGACGCTGCCCTCAGCACCTCGCAGATGCTGCGCTATGCCAAGGCATCCTCACATAACAGTTTCATCATCGGCACTGAGGAGGGTCTCCTTCACCGGCTACACCTGGAAAATCCGACTAAATCCTTCTACACAATATCAAGCAGACAAATCTGCCCCAACATGAAGAAGACTACCCTGGAAATAGTGGCTCAGACCATGGCGTTAAGGCAAAATATTGTAACTGTACCCGAAGAGATAAGAGTCAAGGCTAAACAGGCAGTTGACCGAATGCTGGTTATAGGTGAGGAGAGTTAAAGAGAGGCTTAGCCTGTTCCATAACAATCCCTCCTCTCCTTTGAAGGGAGAGGGGAGGATTAGGTTGCTAAACGACCTTGCCGATAGATAAAATATCTTAAGGACTAATAAGTAAATGAACCAGTATGACTACATTATAGTGGGTAGTGGTATTGCCGGGCTGTATACTGCCCTGCTGGCCAAGGAGCAGGGGAGCGTGCTCATCCTGACCAAGGGCAGTATTGACGACTGCAATACCAAATATGCCCAGGGGGGCATTGCTGCCGCTATTGATAAGGACGATTCCTCCGAGCTTCATTTTCAGGATACGATAGCTGCTGGAGACGGGTTATGTGATGAAGAGGCAGTACGTATCCTGGTCAGCGAAGCCCCCGACCGCATCGCCGACCTGGTCAACTTCGGGGTCCCCTTTGATACCATTAATGGTGAGATTGCCCTCACCATAGAGGCAGCACACAGCCGCCCCCGAATCATACACGCCGGAGGTGACGCCACCGGTGCCTATATTGAAACCACTCTGAGCAACCGGGTGCGCTCATCTAAAATCCAGATACTGGAAGGTTGTCTGGCTACCGAGATTCTGGTAGAAAAGGGGAAAGTCAGGGGAATAAAAGCTCTGGATAGCCGTACTGGTTCTATTGAGGAATTTGGCTGTCGTTACCTGATTCTGGCTACTGGCGGTGCCGGGCAGCTATTCAAGCTCAGCACTAACCCGGCGGTTGCCACCGGTGATGGCGTCGCCCTGGCCTTCAACGCCGGGGCAGAAATTGTTGATATGGAATTCTTCCAGTTCCACCCCACCGCCCTGCGCCTGCCCGGGGTAAACCCATTCCTTATCTCTGAAGCTGTCAGGGGAGAGGGGGGAGTATTGCGCAATGTCGAGGGCTATCGCTTCATGCCCGACTACACCCCAGCAGGTGACCTTGCTCCCAGAGATGTGGTGGCTCGCAGCATATTATACGAGATGGAGAAAACAGGTTCAGACAGGGTTTTCATTGATGTTACTCACCTGCCAGCCCAGGTTACCACCACCCGCTTCCCCCATATCTACCGCTTCTGCCTAGACCACGGCTTGGATATTACCAAGGGTTTAATCCCGGTGGCACCGGCTGCCCACTATATGATGGGCGGCGTTAAGACCAATAGCTGGGGAGAAACCAATATCGCTGGCTTATTCGCTGCCGGTGAAACTGCCTGCACTGGAGTCCACGGAGCCAACCGGCTAGCCTCAAACTCAATGCTGGAAGTGCTCGTGTTTACCAAAAGAATTATGCAAAGAACCAGAAAGAAGGCTCAGCCAGAGACACCTACTGCCAGCAGAGGCAGTGAAGTTCATCACTTGCTGAGTCATAGGCAAACTACCAAACCGGTACCACCACCCAGCCTCTCTGCTTTGCAACTGCTGCACTGGGATAGGGTAGGCATTATCCGCAACAAGGAAAGCCTGACTGAAGCCGCCGAGACCCTGGCTGCCTGGCAAAAGTCTTTACCCAAACCCACCGACCGCCCTTCCCACGAACTGAGTAACCTGGTGCTTATCGGGCGATTAGTAACCGAAGCTTCCCTTCTCCGGGAAGAGAGCCGAGGTGCTCACTTCCGTTCCGACTTTCCCCACAGCTCTCACCGCTGGCAGCACCATATTGTATTTACCAGCCAAGAATAACAACACATCCCAGGATTGGGAGAAGTTATGTCCTATGCTTTTATGAAGGTTCTGGAATCAGCCCCGGAAAGATATGATGCTGGTATTAACATCTTGACCCTGAGCAGGCTTAGACGCCTGAAACAAGATATTGCCAATGAATTTATTGCCAGGGGCGACAAAGTCCTAGAAATTGGCTGTGGCACAGGAAGCCTGGCTATACTGTGTGCTACCAAAGGAGCAGAGGTTACCGGCATTGACCTATCTCCTAACATGCTTGATATTGCCCGCAGGAAGATTAAAAAGGCAGGCTTGCCCGAGAAAATCAAGCTAATAAGAATGAGCGCTATGGATATGGATACTGCCTTTGGTGACCACAGCTTCAATGTGATAACCAGCACCCTGGTCTTCAGTGAGATGTCTCCGGAAGAGATAAGGTATGTGCTCAATCAATGCCGCCGGGTTTTGACGGCAAACGGCAGCCTGTTAATTGCTGATGAAATTATGCCCCAGAGCCTCCTCGGTAAACTTCTACTATTTCTCTTCCGTCTTCCGTTTGTCATAATAGCCTATATTTTTACCCAGACCACCACCAGGGCTGTCTCCGGTCTGGATGAAGACCTCAGGCAGGCAGGATTCAATATAATAAAGACTAAAAGCTACCTCCTGGGAACAATGAGGCTATTCCAGGCAAAGAAGGTAACCGCATAAATGCTAAATTTTCCGTAAAGTCTTTTTAGGATTAAAGAACTATTCATTCACGGTGAGAAAAATGGAGAATAAAAGACAATTCCCCCCGGAGGTGATTTCAGAACTAGAACACCCTTACTTTGAGTTGCAAGCTTCCTGGGGCATGACAAAACACATGGGGGGTTTAAAGGCCACAAGAGGGCTAATCGAGTTATGCCACATAGACGAAGGCAAATACGTCCTGGTTGTCGGTTGCGGTGTTGGAATAACTCCTTGCTACCTTGCAAAGAGATATGGCTGTCGAGTGGTTGGTGTAGACCTTTCGGAAAGGATGATTGACAGGTCAAATGAGAGGGCGAAACGAAAGGGTGTCGAGGATAGAGTTGAATTTAGGGTAGCGGATGCACAAAACCTCCCTTTCGAGGATAACATTTTCGACGCCGTCATTTGTGAGTCCGTAAACGCATTCCTAGAAGATAAGCAGAGAGCAGCAAGCGAGTATGTGCGAGTGATAAAGCCAGAAGGATACGTCGGGCTCAACGAGGCAACCTGGATAAAGGCACCGCCTCCAGAGCTGACCGAATATCTATCTCGCATAATGGGTGCGGAGTTCCTAACCTGTGATAATGGGTGGAAAGAATTGTTAGAAGGCTCTGGACTGAGAGAGACAGTGGTGCGAATCTATAAAACCAACGCTCTAAGCCAGTGGGTTAACGAAGTTAGGCAGTTTGAGTTTTTAGATTTCTTAAGAGCATGGTATAGATTTTTGTTCCTGTTCATCAAAAGTCCAGCTTGCAGGAGGTTCGCAAAAGAAACATTGTCTATGCCCAAGAGTATTTTTGCTTTGTTCAAATACTTCGGATACGGAATATACGTTGGCAGGAAATAAAAGAGGTGGCAAGCGAGTATTTTGGCTAACATATATGCTGTTTTACGAAGTTTGGCAAAAGCTAAATTTGGAAAAATCAAATGCTGGATTTTATTAAATCTTTGATTGAGACCCTCCTCAGAGCCCTGCCCTTCCCCACCAGGACCGGCCTCAGGGTCTTGGGCAAGCCTGACCGGCATTCCCCGGTAATTGTTACTGCCAATTTCGATTTGACGGTAAGAAGGGTAACCCGCATCCTCGCCCAAAACAAAATAGATTGTTACCTCCTGGTAGTAAACACTAAAGGAATAAATGTCTGGTGTGCTGCTTGTGGAGGGCATTTCACCGCCGACCAGGTAGTATCTGTCATCAAAACCTCAGGCATAGGTGAGCTGGTTGACCACCACCAGCTAATATTGCCCCAGCTCTGCGCTGCCGGGGTAAACCCCAGAGAGATTCACCAGAAGACCGGGTGGCATACCAAGTTTGGACCTACTTATGCCCGTGATATCCCACAATACATAAAGAACGGGCTCAAAAAAACAGCGGAAATGAATCTGGTAGAATTCCCCATCATGCAGCGACTGGAGATGGCAGCAATGTGGGCATTCCCCATGACCATTATCCTAGGCATCCTGTTTGCTATCCTGTGGCCGCATCTTTTACCCGAAATGATAGCCTTAATCTGGATAATGGCACTATTGCTGTTCACTCTTTTCTTTTGGTTACCGGGGAAACCAAGCATCATCACTGCTCTGGTCGTCGGGGGGATATTCGCCATGGGGACAGCTGCCTTCGGTCTCTTTATCAGCCAGTGGAGTACCGGGGATGTATGGATTCTAAGCCTCAGTGCCCTTTTCATTGCTGGCATTATCGGCATTGATTTTCCGGGGAGTTCACCACTGTTTCACAGCGAGTGGGTAACCTGGACACAGGAAAGAGGATTAACCAAAGGACCGGGACGTTTCAAGGTAGTGGTAGACCCCGAAAACTGCACCGGTTGCGGCATCTGTATTGAGGTCTGCCCCCGGGGAGTTTATGCTCTGGAGAGCAAAAAGGCGGTGGTTACCGATGCCGAAAAATGCGAAAACTGCACTGCCTGCTTCAAGCAATGCCCGGAGCAGGCTATTTCTATCGGAATGCCTGTTGAAAATTTTTACCAGTAGTGGTATTTATGTATTAGGAGATTAAACCTGACCGAGCAGATTTTGAAGGAGGTTAATCTGGAAGGGAGTTAAAGAGGGGCTTCGCCCCTCTAAAGAATATTATCCCCTTCCCCTTGATAAGGGGAAGGGGATAAAGGGGATAGGGTTACTATAAGAATTACAGGAGGTGAGGTAGATGAATGAAGTAAATTTACCTGAAGAACAAGTTGATAACATTATTGACCTTGCCTTAGCCGAAGATATAAGTCACGGCGATGTGACCAGCGAGACACTAATACCGCCCGACCTCCAGGGAAAGGCATCCATACTGGTCAAGGCAGAGGGAGTACTGGCGGGCGGTGAAGTCGCCAAAAGGCTGTTTCTCAGGGTTGACTCCTCACTTACAGTTGATTTGCTTATCAAAGATGGGGCTAAGATTAAATGCGGTGACATAATCGCCACCGTTTCGGGCAGGGTAATAGGCATCCTCAAAGCGGAGCGGGTGGCTCTCAATTTTTTGCAGAGACTCAGTGGTATCGCCTCCCAGACAGCTCAATACATAGCGGAAACACGGGAAACAGGAGTAAGGATTACCGATACCCGTAAGACCACCCCCGGTCTCAGACTGCTGGAAAAGTATGCGGTGCGGATGGGTGGTGGTCATAACCACCGTTTCCACCTGGGTGATGGTATCCTGATTAAGGATAATCATCTAGCCGCGCTGCGCGTCCTGGGGATGAGTCTGCAAGATATTGTCACCAAGGCAAAACAAAACGTCCCTCAAGGGCTAACGGTGGAGGTAGAGGTCAATACTGTGGAAGAAGCACTGGAAGCGGCAGGAGCCGGAGCCGATATAATTATGCTGGACAACATGCCTCCGGATGAAATGCGCCGTGTAATAAGCCTAATCCCGGAACACGTTAAGACGGAAGCCTCAGGGGGTATTACCCTAACCAATGTCCGTGCCGCCGCTATGGCCGGGGTCAACATTATCTCTATAGGCGCCCTTACCCACTCCCCTAAAGCCCTGGACATCAGCCTTGAGCTTGAGCCGCAGACCCTCAAACTAATCTAATCCAGACTCGGCTTTTTAGCACTGACTAGATAACTGTCATCGCTGTCATCTATCTCGATATCAATAAAACCCGCCATCGACAGCATTAACCGCATCTCACCCTTGTCAGGAATGATATCGTTTTCAACTACCGGGATTTGGCGGTGGAGCTGGTTAATTTCAGCCCGGCTGGAGGTATGGCAGATGAATAGTCTGCCACCATGCTTAAGTATGCGATTAATTTCACTGAGAGTCTTCGGCTTATCCTGGAAGTGGGGAAAGCTGGAATAGCACACCACAGCATCAAAGACCCCACCAAGCAAAGGCACACTGGTTACATCGGCGTGGAGGTAACCAATATTACCGTCACCGCCCTTAGCTTGGGCTTTCCTTAACATTTCCTCGGCAAAGTCCAGGGCAATTAACCGTCCGTTCACTCCTATCCTTTCCAAAAGAAAGGGAAGGAAGACACCGGTGCCGCTACCCACGTCAAGAACGGTAGAACCGGGGGCAATATTCAGGCGCTGGGCCATGTGCTCCAGCTTGGTCATGTCCTTTTCCGAACAAGCCTCATCCCAGACAGTCGCCCTCTGGTTGAAATATGTCCTAATCACTGCCCCTCCCCCACCAGTAATTTTTGCTGCCAGCCTTTTACCTTCCTCTTGGGCGAGAAAACAGCTGCTATCATAAAGATTACCGAAGAGGTAACCACTATAGTCGCCCCGCTGGGAATATTGAAAAGGTAGGAGAAAAGAAGACCCATCCAGCCGGAAAGGACACCAAAACCAGCGGCAAGGAGAAACATCCGCTTCAGGCTATAAGTAAGCTGGTAGGCAGCCGCCGCTGGATTCAAGATGAGGCTGAAGATAAGCAGTCCACCAATAGAGCGGAGGGTTACCGTTATGGTAGCACCGGTCAAGAACAGAATACCGTATAGGATAATTGTGGCTGGGATACCAACGGCAAGCGCCATATCACGATGAAAAATAGTGGCTTGAATTTCTTTGTAGAAGATAAAAACCACTCCCACCACCACTATAGTTACTATTCCCAGAAAGATGATGTCGCTTCTGGTATTGGTGAGGATGCTACCCCACAACAGCTCCAGAGCTCCCGACTTGGTACCGGGCATCAGCCCCATAAAGAGAAATGCCAGCCCCAGCATAAGGGAAAAGATAACACCCACCGAGGTCTCAGGACTAAGCTGTCCACGGTCGGCAAGGGGACCAACAATAGCTGCCGATAGCAGGCTGAAGGCAAAAGCACCAATCAGGGGGTTAAAGTCCAGCCACAATCCGAGCAAGGCTCCGGCAAAGGCAGCGTGTGCCATGCAAACACCAATAAAGGGCATATGCATCAGCACCACAAAAACGCCGATGGTGGCACAGGCAATGCCACCCAGAAAGGCAGCCAGAATAGCATTCTGCATGAACTGATAGCTGAAGATAGATAAATCCAAGCCCGAAACTCCTTAAGCTAAAATGGTCCCCCTTCGTCTCTCCTTCACCGCCGAGATGGGTATATCGTATAATTGGCTGAGCTTCTCATTGGTGAGCACTTCACTAGGCGAACCCTCACCCCAGATAAGCCCCTCCTTCATCAGCACCACCCGGTCACAGGCAAGAGGTAGAGAGCCAAGGTCATGGGTGACAAACATGGTGGTCAGGTGCCGGGAATCGTGAACCAGCCTGACCAACTCCAGAATATCAATTCTTGCCCTCCAGTCCAGCGAAGCGGTAGGCTCATCAAGCAGGAATAACTCCGGCTCCTGAGCCAGACAACGGGCAAGGGCGACCCGCTGTTGCTCACCACCGGAGAGATGCCCGATAGGACGTCGGGCAAGATGGTTCATCCCCACCAGCTCCAGCGCCTCGTCCACAACCTTCCAGTCGCGCTTGCCCGGTCTCCGCAGTAAACCCAAAAGTCCGTAGCGCCCTATCATCACCACCTCACGAACACTCAACGGCATCCTCGGGTCTATGTTCTGCACCTGAGCCACATAGCCCACCCGCTTCCGTAAGAAATGCCCGTTACCTCGAGTAAGTCGATGCCCTAATACTGTTACCTGCCCGTGGAGAAGGTGACCCAAGCCGTTGACTATAGTAAGCAGTGTCGTCTTTCCCGCCCCGTTGGGACCAACGATGCCGACAAACTCTCCCGACTTTACTTTGAGTGAGACGCCTCTCAGGGCAACATCCTCCCGATAGGAGACCACAGCATTTTTAATATTTATTACGGTATTACTCATCTTCATCCCTTGGAATATAGCTACTGAGATATCGCCTCCAGTATCAACTCAATGTTTTGGGCTATGGCTTTTTCCCAGGTCTCGGTGTCATCAAAGCCACCGGGAAAATTGGAAAGTATTATTCGGTTACAGCCAAGCTCCTCGGCAATTCCCTTGCCGGCATCCTTACCACTCTGCAGGTTGTCAATAATCAGGGTCACCTCCCCTTCTCTGCCCCTATCCACCAGCTCTTTTACCACCTGTGGGGTAAGGGAATCGGAACGACCATAGGTAGCAATAACATTAAAACCAACCCACTGGACAAATCCAGGCAACTGGTCAGAGCACATAACATTTATTTTAGCGAGGTTCACCGGTACCAGTCGAGCCTCTAGCTCCGCCTCCTTAGCGGTAATCTCATCGCGGTAAGCTGAAGCTACTTTCTCATAGTCGGACCTGTTTTCACTATCCATTTGGCATAAGGCAGCAGCAATCTTATCGGTCGCCGCTCTCTGCACCGGCGGTGTCATCCAGTTAGTGGTATCACCAACCTTGACATCAATCTTGATTACGGTAAGGTCAGGATTATTGGCTGAGGCGATTAACTTCTCAGAAAACCTTTCACCCTGCCAGCCATGGAGGAGGAAAAGGTCGGCGTCAGCCAGCTTCTGGATATCACCGGGCTTAACATCAAAGTGCCCGGGACACTGGGTCGGGGGAATAATGTTAATCACATCAACTCTATCTCCCCCCACCCGCTCCACTATTTGAGCTATCAGGGAGGTACTGGTAACCACCTTGAGTTTGGCCGGGTTTGCCGGGGAACAACCACCGAAAAGCAGAGTAGTCATCAGACTCAGGACAAGAAAAACGGTAACGAGAACGCCTGACTTTTTCAAAAAACAAGAGCCTCCTTCTAGTCCTAAATTATTGCAACTAATTGCAATAACAGTTTTTAAAATTTTTTTACTTTTGACAGTTCTCGCATAGACCGAAAATAGCCATATGCTTCAAGTCAGGCTTGAAATTAAATGCCTGCTGCAGGATAGCCTCAATGGGAAACATTACCGATTCGCTAACATCAATAATAGCACCGCACTTCCGGCAGATGAGGTGATGGTGGTGTCCCTTGTCTTCCGGGTGATAGCCAACACATCCTTCCCCAAGGTCTATCTCGTAGAGCAAGCCAACTTTCTTGAGCAATTCCAGAGTGCGATAGACGGTTGAGATATTGAGGCGGGGACACTTACCCGCCACCCGGGTATAGATTTCCTCAGCAGCAACATGGTCCTGGCTCTTCTCAATGACTGATAGCACGGCTACCCGCTGCGGTGTCAGCCGATAGCCCAGTTTGCGCAGCCTTTCCCTCATATCCCCCGTTGATTCTTGTGCCACGCTATCCTCTCCAAACTAACCTAAGCCGGTATATGTTAGCAAAAAACATTGTCTAATTGCAAGTATTTGTAACTACAATTAACTCTGCCTCTTCTCCTTGCTATCCAGCAGTATGGTTACCGGACCATCGTTATGAATCTCTACCTGCATATACTGCTGGAAGCGCCCCGTTTCCACCTTCAGCCCGCTTGCCCGAGCCTCGTCCACAAATTTCCCAAACAGTTTTTCCGCCTGTTCTGGTGGTGCCGCCTCAATAAAATTGGGACGACGACCTTTTTTAGTATCAGCCAGCAGGGTAAACTGGCTTACCGCCAGTAGCTCGCCATTAACATCTAAGGCAGAAAGGTTAAACTTACCGGCTTCATCAGCAAAAATGCGCAGATTAACCGTTTTTTGGGCTAAATATCGGGCATCAGCTTCGGTATCCCCACTGGCGACACCAACAAATATCACCAGCCCCTTACCTATCCTCCCCACCACCTCATCACCAACACTAACTGAAGCTGCGGTTACCCGCTGTAGTAGTGCCTTCACCTTATTTCTCACCTCGCACGGGTTATCCCGCATATGTTACCGCAATGACTCCACGAAGGCAAACCAACAGGCTGTCTCAAAAGCCTCGTTGCTACCTATCGGGATTGTTCAGCACCCTATCCCCTTGACCCCTCCCCCTTACCACGGAAGAGGGATTAAGGGGACGAGGTCAATAAACAATCTGTGTGACTAGGGCTAATCCAGCCCCGAAGGACATAGCTAAATTCTTTGGAACCCCATCCCCCTTTATCCCCCTTCCCCTTATCAAGGGGAAGGGGGAGGGAGCTATGTAAGAGAGGCTTCGCCTCTCTTCGGCACTCCGATTAAATAAGCTCCCATCATCAAAGGAGACGGGAGAAAGATTATAGAGAGAGGCATTAGCCCTTCTTCTATTTACCCCCCTTTACACGAGCAGCTATGCGGGGTGTTTAAAAGGGACGCTAGTCCCTCTTCATAAAATCTTCCCCCTCCCTGGTAAGGGAGGGGGAAAAAGGGGGCAGGTTGCTAGCAAATATCTAAGGGGAATGTAGCTAGTGAAATCCTAAATCCCGAGCACCAGACCCTGAACAAATTCAAAATACCAATCACCCAAAACTTCAGGTTCAAGGCTTAGAAATTAGAATCTATCTTGAGAAAGCGGGGTGTTTAAGAGGGGCTCCAGCCCCTCTTACTTTTTCTTCCCCCTTCCCCTTGACAAGGGGAAGGGGGATAAAGGGGGATAGGGTAAATAGTAACTATTATTTTTATTATCTTTTCCCACCCACCACCCTATATGGAAGGGGGAAAAGGGGTAGGTTGCCAACACATACCTAAGGGAGTGAGGCTTTAATGAACAGTCTCTGCATATTACTATTTCCTAGAGAGTCACGTGTTGATTTACCCTCACTGATGAAATATGATTACCCCAGAGGTGGAGCCAAATATGAAAAATTTTTACGTATATCTGGCTGACATTTACGGAGACAATATAGAGATTGAAAAGGGTATCTTACAGGACATCGCTGAAGTGAAGCAAAGTAAACGAGAAGAGGACGAAGAAAAGGAAAAGGTGCGGGTTATTACCGAGGCTAAAAATGCCGACGCTATTGGCGTCAGGCATACCAGAATGAGCAGAGAGATTATTGATAAACTAGACCGTTGTCGGATAATCGCCCGCTTTGGCATTGGCGTAGAACATATTGACATTGAGGCAGCTACCGAGAAGGGTATAATAATTACCTTTGTCCCCGATTACTGCACCGAGGCAGTCGCCGAGCATGCGCTGGCTTTCGCCTTAATGAAAATAAGAGGTCTGCGCCAATTTGAGGACAGAATAAAGCAGGGCTTCTGGAGTGCTCAAAGGGTAACTACTGAGATGGCTCAGGATGTTGCCCTCGGCATCGTTGGTCTGGGGAGAATTGGGGGCGCCTTGAGCAGAAAGGCATCCAGTGTCGGGTTTAAGGTTATTGCCTACGACCCCCTCATCCCTGATGAGGACTTCAGCAGCAACCAGGCAAAGAAGATGGCAGAACTCAGCGACTTACTAAAGTCGGCTGACATCATCTCCTTAAATGTTCCTCTTACCAAGAAGGAGGAATCAAAATATCCAACATTCAGAATGATTGGTAGAGAGGAATTGGAGAAAACGAAAGATGGAGCTTACCTCATCAATACCTGCCGGGGAGAAGTTGTTGATAACGAGGCGCTGGTCGCGGCACTGAAATCGGGGAAGATAAGCGGTCTTGCCACCGATGTCGTTGAAGGCGAACCGGTACAGAATTCTTACCTTAAAGAAGGGGATAATCCCACCTTTGACCGGCTGAGGGAAATTCCCAGCGTTACCATAACCCCTCACTGTGCCTTCTCCTCAACACGGTCGGTACTAACGGTTAAAGAGAAGGGAGCCTTAGAAATTAAAAGGGTCCTTGAGGGGAGATTCCCCAGAGATATCGCCTGGGTCAACCCTGAAGTCAAATCAAAATACCTGGAAAGGTTTGGTTGATGAAGAGAAATTTTCTAGACTTATCAGTAAAAAGGGAGTAAAATTTAATCAGGGTAGATAATATGCGCTTAGCAGTGGCAGCTTTATTATTGTCAGAGGAAAGAAGCACTGGGTTTGATTAGCCGGTGCTTCTTAGTTTAAGGAGGGGGAAATGCAGTCGAGTCTAATTGGGAAGATTGAAAAAGCCAACCTCTATGCTCAGGAGACTGATAGAATCTGCTTCTCCGAGCTTTCCGTAAATTTCCGTGGAGAGCATGACACCTACACCACCGAATACAAAAAGGGGAAATGGCACTGCTCCTGCCATTTTTTCTCACAGTGGGGGCTTTGTAGCCATACCATGGCACTACAGAAAGTCCTGAGCAATATGCTGCCCAAGGAAGCTCTAACCACACCCTATAAAATCACCGTGTGACCTGCTCCATTACCTCGGCGACGACAAACAGAGAGCCGGCAGCACAGATTAGGTCGCCAGTCCCAGCTTTGCTTAGAGCCAGGGATAGCGCTGCTGGAACATCCTCCACCACCTGCGTCTTCACCCCACATTTAGCAAATTCAGCGGCAAGCGGTGCTGGCGCCATAGCCCTAGGATGGCGAGACCGGGTAATGATTACTTCATCGAAAATGGGTGCCAGCTCTGAGACTATCCCAGCCATATCCTTATCCGCCGACAGCCCCATTACCAGAAAAGCCCGGTCAAAGTTAAAGTATTGAACTAGAGACTGCTTTAGCTTTTGGGCTGAGTCAGGGTTATGGGCACCGTCAACCACCAGAAGCGGGTGATGGCTTAGCACCTGAAATCGTCCCGGCCAGCTTACTCGTGCCAGGCCGTCAACGATGTTATCCCGAAAAATCGTAAAACCTTTCTCAGCTAAAACCTCCAGAGCCGCCACCGCCGTAGCCGCATTCTCCTGCTGGTAATCACCGAGAAGGGGCAGAGTTAATTTATAACTATCCAGCCTCCCCTCCACCTGAAGCGATTGTCGGTCAGAATCAAAATCAAGACTCCGCCAGGTAATATCTCTGCCTACCCTGATAAGTTCGGCGCTGTGCTTGAGACAGGTCTCCTCTATTACCTGAGTCACCTCATCCCGCTGAGGGGAGACTACCACCGTGCTGCCGGTCTTGATAATACCCGCCTTTTCTCCCGCCAGTGCCGTCAACGAATCACCCAACACCTCGGTATGGTCAAGGCTAATAGAGGTAATAACACAGACTTCAGGCTGGACTAAATTGGTGGCGTCAAGCCTGCCCCCCAACCCCACCTCCACCACCTGAAAGTCCACCCCCTTCAGTTTGAAGTAAGCAAAGCCCAGCGCCGTCAATACCTCAAAAGTAGTGAGCTGACCATAAGTAGCTTTCTGGTTCACCACCTCAATTTCAGGCTTGAGTTTTTCTACCAGCGCCACCAGCTCCTCTTTACCGATTAACTCACCGTTAGCGCGGATACGCTCCCTGGGGTCGTTAAGGTGGGGTGAGGTATAGAGTCCGGTACTGTAACCGGCATTCATCAGGGCTGAGGCAACCATCGCTGCCGTACTGCCCTTACCCTTGGTGCCGGCAATATGGACTGACTTGGCAGCTAGATGTGGCTCACCTAATCGGTTTAATAACTCCTGCACGCGCCCCAGGTCATAATTGGCGGCACTGCGCAGTCCGGGCATAGTTTCATAGTCAACAAAGCCCCAGATGTAGTCCAAAGCCTGCTGGTAGGAATCGCTCAACAACCCCACCTCCTTATCAAATATCTAAGGCCGATTATATCACCGCTGATTGGTGGCTAACAATTAAGACCAGAGATTGTTTATTAACCTCATCCCCTTAGACACTGGTTAACAACCTACCCCCTTTATCCCCCTCCCTTACCAGGGAGGGGGAAATGATTATATAAGAGAGGCAACGCCTCTCTTTGATTCTCCTTCAGTATTTCTCTTTCTGAGGGAGTGCAGGTAAGAGAGGGGGCAAAGCCCCCTCTCTAAAGGCTCTTCCCTCTCCCCTTCATAAGGGAAGGGGGAAAAAGGGTGAGGTTGGTAAGCTCATTTCCAAAGTTCTCTCGGGTATTCTTTAGAACCTCACTCCCTTAATCCCCCTTTCCTTGGGAAGGGGGTTGGGGGGTTAGGTGGCTAACAATCTCAACACTGATAACAGGTAATACTTGACGCCCCTCTGGACGACTGATAATATCAACTTACCACAGGGGGACAAGGTGAACTTTCTGGAAAAGCTAATAAATGCCACCCGAAAGAATACCAGCCTGCTTTGCATCGGGCTTGACCCCGACCCAAAGCGGATGCCTGAGAAAACAGGCGTCTTTGAATTCAATAAGGCAATCATTGACGCCACCTCCGACCTGGTATGTGCCTACAAACCAAACTTCGCCTTCTACGAAGCCCTGGGCAATGCGGGACTGGATGCCCTGAAGCGCACCGTGGAACATATACCCGATGACATACCGGTAATCGGCGACGCCAAGCGCGGTGATATCGGCAATACGGCGAAAGCTTATGCCGAGGCTATTTTCACCTACTTCAACTTTGATGCCACCACCGTCAACCCTTACCTTGGCTTTGATTCCATAGAGCCCTTCATTCAGTATACCGATAAAGGGATATTCATCCTGTGCCGCACCTCAAATGCCGGTGCTGTTGATTTCCAGTCTCTGCGCTGCGAGGAAGGTACCCTGTTTGAAATAGTCGCCCGAAAAGCCAGCCAGTGGAATATACACGGCAACATCGGGCTGGTGATTGGGGCTACCTATCCCGAGGAACTAAAGCTGATACGAGACAGTCACCCCGACATGCCCATCTTGATACCGGGTGTTGGCGCCCAGGGAGGAGACCTGGCATCAGCCGTCCGCTTCGGGGTTGATGCCCGTGGGAAGAAGGCAATCATCAACTCATCACGACAGATTATATATGCCTCGCGGGAAGAGGACTTTGCCCAGGCAGCACGCAAGGCTGCTTTATCACTAAGAGACCAGATGAACTCCTATCTACCCTAGCTCTTTGAGGCAAGAAGAATGGTTATGGAGATAAAGCTGGGTGATGTGGTCCGCCTCAAGAAGAAGCACCCCTGCGGCAGCTATGAGTGGCAGGTGGTCAGGCTGGGGGCTGACATCGGGATAAAGTGCCTCAAGTGCCAGCGCCGTGTCCTCCTTGAGCGCAGCGTCTTTGAGCGCAGAGTCAAAGCCTTTGTTTCCCGAGGTGAATAGTGTTGCCCACGGTGAGGTCATCTATCAAGGGAAGTTTGAAGGGGCTCTGCCCCTTCAAAACCTAATTCTTCCCCCTCTCCTTGAAAGGAGAGGGGGATAAAGGGGGTGAGGTTGATAGGCAATCCTGTCATTATGCATATTGACCTGGATGCCTTCTTTGTCTCCGTAGAGCAGGTAGAAAAGCCGGAGCTTAAAGGGAAACCGGTAGTAGTTGGCGGTAGGCCTGACCAAAGGGGTGTAGTCGCTGCCGCCTCATATGAAGCCCGAGCCTTCGGTTTACATTCCGGCATGCCACTGGCTACTGCCAGTCGCCTCTGCCCCCGGGCTATTTTTATAGTAGGTAACTTCTCCAAATACCGGGAGGCTTCACAGAAGTTTATGGCTATCCTGGCTGATTTCTCACCCTATCTCGAGCCGCTCGGTCTGGACGAAGCCTACCTGGATGTCACCGGCTTTGAATCCATCCATGGTTCCATCCACCAGATGGCTCAAGCTATGAGGCAGAGGATTAAGGATGAATTAGGGCTTTGCGCCTCGGTAGGCATCGCCAGTGGCAAGGTAGTCGCCAAGGTTGCTTCAGACCTGTCCAAGCCCGACGGACTGATTGAGGTAGCCGATGGCGATGAACGCTCCTTCCTGGCACCGTTACCCGTAGGCAAACTGCCGGGGATAGGCAAAAAGACAGAGCAGATATTACAGGGCTTGGGCATTACTACTATAGGAGAACTATCTATTACCCCTCCAAGCACCCTTAAAAGCCATTTTGGTGCGTCTGGCGTGATTCTACACCGTTTCTCCAACGGCATTGATGATAGAAAGGTGGAGCCCCCGGCTGAAGCCAAGTCCATCAGCCGCGAGACTACTTTTGCCAAAGATATTCAACGCCGCCCCCAGATTGAGGCAGCACTTCGCTACCTCAGCGAGCGAGTGGGCAGTCAGCTACGCCAGCAGAATAAGCAAGCCCGGTGCGTAACCCTCAAGCTCAGGTACCCTGATTTCACCACGATTACCCGTAGCCATACCCTGGGGCAAACCACCGACAGCGACCAGACTATCTTTGATACCGGACTCAAGCTGCTCAAGACAGCCTTATACCGGGAGAAGCGCCCGGTTCGCCTCATTGGCATCGGGGTATCAGACCTGACCCGGGCGAGACAGCTGGATATGCTGGACCCGTCAGCCCAGAGGCTGGGGCAACTGAATAGAGCCATTGACCGCATCCGCCAGAAATACGGCTTCACCGCCATCCAGACTGGCAGGACGCTGCTGCTAAAAGAACTCTTCCCCACCGATAAGGAAGGCTACACCCTCCACACGCCGAGCCTGTCGAGGTAATATTTATATCATATACCCTCTTGGATACAAACTAGCCCACTTCCGTCCAGCTTTTTAGCCTGAAAGTTTGAAGGGGGTGAGGTAGATAAACTGTGATATAATATGCTTAGTTGCATTTGGAGAGGTGTTACCATGTGGCAATGGTTTACAACTAATGGAATATGGATAATTATCGCCTCAGGCGTGGGACTAATACTCCTGCTCTTTATCAGAGAGCGAGTCCAGGCCCTCATTGAAAAAACAGCGGAGAAGAAACCACGTAAGACTTTGGGAAAGAACGTTAATCTTACCACCTGGGTTCTGGAAGGTGTGCTGATAGTGGTCATAGCCTTCGCTCTGGTAGCAGTCATTACCTCACGAGAAGGCGTTAAGGCAGTCATAACTCCAGAAACTATAGAGCAGTGGTTCCTCAAGCATGGCATCTTCATTATCAGCATCGTACTGGTAGGAATAGGGCTGTGGTATGCTTTAAAACATTTTCTGCCACCACTGGTGCGCCGCACCGTGGTCAGGGCCAAGGGAGAAAGCAAAGAGGGAATCAGGAAAAGAACTGAGACCTTAACCTCCGTCTTTATGGGGATAGGTAAAGTTGCCATCATCATCATTATCATATTTATGATTCTCTCCGAACTGGCGGTGCCCATTGGGCCGATCCTGGCTGGTTTCGGTATTGTGGGTATAGCCATCGGCTTCGGTGCTCAGTACCTGATAAGAGACCTTATTGCTGGCATCTTCATTCTATGGGAAAACCAGTATCGAGTAGGGGACGTGGCTAGAGTGGCGGACGTCGCTGGACTGGTGGAGCAGGTGAACCTGAGGAAGACGGTGCTCCGTGACCTGGATGGCATAGTCCACCACATACCTAACGGTGAGATTAGGGTCGCCAGTAACTTTACCAGGCACTTCTCCAGAGTCAACCTCAATATCTCGGTAGCCTATGGCACTGACCTAGACCACGCCATAAGCGTGATAAATCGCGTGGGCAAGGAACTGGCTGCGGATGAGCAATGGGGCAAGATGATTAAAACTCCTCCTCAAGTACTCAGAGTGGATAATCTGGGTGACTCCGGGATAGAGCTCAAGATTCTGGGTGATGTTCAGCCTATCAAGCAGTGGGATATTATGGGGCAGTTGAGACTCCGCATCAAGAAAGCCTTTGACGCTGAGGGTATAGAGATTCCGTGGCCTCACGTAAAACTATATTTTGGTCAGAGCCAAGCGGAAGGAGGGCTGACCTGTAAGGCTTGCTCCCACCTCAACCCACCTGGGAGCAAATTCTGCTCCAATTGCGGGGCTAGTCTTAGCTCATAGCAAATCGCTTGTTTTTCGCCCAGCTTACAGCTATAATTAGCCCTTGTTAAGAAAGGGGATTGGTAAAATGACATCATATGCCTATTTTCAGAAAAAGTTCGTTCCCTTATCTGAAGCCAAGCTAGGGATTATGACCAATTCCTTCCATTACGGCACTGCCGTTTTTGAAGGAATCAGGGGCAACTGGAACAGCCAGCAAAAGCAGCTTTACATCTTTCGTCTTAAAGAGCACTATGAACGAATGCACAATGGCTGCAGGGTAATGAAGATTAACCTCCCCAATTCTGTGGATGAACTCTGCCAGATAACCGTTGAAATGCTGACAAGAAGCGGTTTTCAGGAAGATGTATATATCCGTCCGGTAGCTTATAAGAGTAGCGAGGCTCTGGGCGTCCGCCTTCATGGTTTGGCTGATGATTTATTTGTCCTGGCTATCCCCTGGGGACGATATCTGGACGTGGACAAAGCCAGGGTTGGCGTTTCCTCCTGGCACCGCCCGCATAATGATGTAATTCCCCCACAGGCTAAGGTTTGCGGTGTCTATGTTAATAACGCCCTGGCTAAAACTGAAGCTATTGAAAATGGCTTTGATGAGGCAATTATGCTTGACCCGAATGGTCATGTCTCGGAGGGAAGTGGCGAGAACATCTTTCTGGTCATTAATGGCAAGCTAGTGACCCCAGCCATCTATAATAACATCCTGATAGGGATTACTCGTGATAGCGTAATCCAGCTGGCAAAACAAGAACTGGGCATAGAAACCGAAGAGAGGAATATTCCCCGTTACGAACTCTATACCGCCGATGAATGCTTCTTTAGCGGCACCGCTGCCCACATAACCCCAATAGCTGAGATAGACCACCGCAAGATAGGCAATGGTGAAATCGGCGAGGTAACCGGGAAACTACAAAAAATCTATTTTGATATAATCCGGGGGGACAATCCTGAGTACCTTGATTGGTGCACCCCTGTTTACCAGTAAGCTCAGGAGTCGGGCAAGCTATTACTCAGGGGGAGTTACCTTAAGCGATTTCAGCAGGCAGATAACCAGGCAGCTTTCCTCCAGCATAGTGGTGTAGCGGTGAGCAGTGTCAAGCAGTTGCCCTATAGCAAAACTGCCATGACCATGTATCATAATAACATGGCATTGCTTCAATGCCGTAGCAATAATATCGGCTAAACCACCGGGTTTAACCTCCATATGCCAGCCAAGCACTGGAACCCTGCCGGGAACGGACAGACCCTCGGCATCACTGGGTACAATCTCGGTTTCAGCCAGTGATAAGGCCACAGCGTGAGGAGGATGAGCGTGAACAACAGCTAACGCTGGCGTTTGCTGATAAATAGCCCGATGGACAGGTAATTCCACCGAGGCTAACGGTGTATACCGGTCGTTTTTATTTATTCCCGTCTCTATCAAATCATGTTCTTGCAAGTAACCAAGCTTGCTGCCGCGGCGGGTAATAACCATACGGTCGCCCAATCTAACACTCAGATTGCCGCTATGGGAGGAGACCAGTCCCTTGGTAAAAAGGTCATTACCTACTGCTTGAAACTGAGCCAAAGGCATAACTTTCTCTTAACTACCCGCCGTTTGAGAGCACATTAAACTTTCACTACTTTATACCCATTAGTAAGAAAAAAATCAAGTCAGCCTTCTGATTACAGCAATAACCCTACCCTGAATCTCAACATTGTCTGGCTCAGCGTATATCGGTTGCATCTGGCTATTGGCTGGCTGGAGTCGGACGCGGTCTGGCTCAGCATAGACTTTCTTGAGGGTCGCCTCTTTTTCCGCCTTAAGCCACACGGCTGCCATCTCCCCGTTCTCCACCACATTCACATACTGCATCAAGACAATATCACCATCATTAATCAGGGCATCCACCATTGACGAGCCCTTCACCCGCAAAGCATAAACTCCCTCCTTGCCCCGGGTCAAATCTGCGGTCACCTCCAGAGTCTCTGAGGAAGCGGTAACATCCCAGGTATCGGGAGTGGGCACGGGTATCGGCGCACCAGCCGCAATGTAACCAATAACGGGCACTTGAAGTCGGTCAGCCGAGACAGGAGACCACGGCATTAGCTCAATACCGCGCGATACTTCACGATAGCGGCGAATGTATCCTCTTTGCTCCAAAATATTCAGGTTATAATTAACCACAGACGTCGAGCTGATACCGCATCCGGTTACTATATCCCTGATAGTAGGTGGGTAGTGCCTGCCTACCAGAAAACGGCGAATAAAATCAATAATATTTTGTTGCTTAGCTGACAGCGCCTTCACCGCTTACCCCTACCAAAACTTATCCGAATAAGGCGAACATTAGTTCTATAAAAACTCTACAATGAATTGCTCTTCTTGTCAATAGCCCAGCCTGAAATTATTTACTAACCTCATCTCCTTCCAAGAATAAATTCTAATTTCTAAATCCTAAACTTAAAAGCGTATTGGTTCCTTAAATTTGGTCATTAGTATTTTGAATTTGTTTAGAATTTCGTGCTTAGAGTTTTGGCTGTTCGTTTAGAACCTACCCCCTTTATCCCCCTCCCTTATAAGGGAGGGGGAAATAAATTTACGAAGAGGGGCTAGCGCCCCTCTTCCTTTAATAAGGAAAGGGGTCAGGGGGATAGGCTGCTAAACGACTCTAGCCTGGGGGTGTTTATGCGTCAGTCGAGCTTGCACCCGAAGATAAAGCCTGAGCCTCGTTTAGCTTCTTCATTAATCGTGATTTACGGCGGGCAGCATTATTGGGGTGGATAACCCCCTTCTCCGCCGCTTTATCCAGAGAGCTAATCGCAGCCATTACTGCTCCCCGACCCGGCTCAAGCTTACCGGAGAAAATAAGTTTTTCTGCCTTGGTTATACTGGTCTTACACTGGCTACGAATAGACTTATTTCTAAGCTGTCTTCTTCCATCAACACGTATCTGTTTTTGAGCTGATTTACTTTGCGCCAATATCTACCTCCTGGTTTTTATTTAAACTGAATCAGGTTGAGGGGCTAGCCTTAGTAGCCACTCCATCCCCCACCCTAAAAACACCTATCACTCCACGAACCCCGTCAATTTTGGACAGAAGCCGTGATAACTGAGGTAAGCCTTTTATCTCCAAAGTAAAAGACTCGGTAACGGTATGGTCATCATGGTGAGCAGAACTCACTGCCATAATATTAACCTTTTCCTCGGCAACAATGGTGGTGATGTCACGCATTAACCCTACCCTGTCCCAGGCTTCAACCTGAATGCTAACCGGATATAAAGAAGTGCCCGCTCCCCACTCCACCGAAATTAACCTCTCTTTCTCATCTTCGTGAGCTACATTGTAACAATCCTGACGATGGATGGACACACCCCGGCTACGAGTGATATAACCAATAATCCCCTCGCCAGGCACAGGGTTACAGCAACAAGCCAGATGGGTAAGCATATCCCCAACACCCAGCACCTTAATCGCTGATACCGGTGGCTTGGGTGGTGTAACTTCAGCGGCTGCTTTGGGTTGCTCCTGCTGGGCAGCCAGCTTGGAGGCAATCTGATGGGTAGAAATACCGCCGTAGCCAACAGCCACCAGAAAGTCATCCAGGTTATCATATTTGAACAGCTTGGCCAGTTCCTCCCGCGCGCTGAGCTTCATACCCAGACGCCTCAACTCCTTGTCTAAAAGCTCCCGACCGCGCTCAATATTCTCCGCCCTTTCCCGCCTCTTAAACCACTGCTGAATCTTTTCTCGGGCATGGGAGGTTTTGACATAGCCCAGGTGCAGACTTAGCCAATCCCGACTCGGTCCCTTATCCACTTTGGCTGACATGATGTCAACCATATCACCATTCTTAAGCTGATAATTGAGCGGCATTAATCTGCCATTTACCTTAGCCCCGATACAGCGGTGCCCCAGGTCAGTATGAACCCGATAGGCAAAATCAATGGGGGTAGAACCTTTGGGCAGGTCTTTTATCTCTCCTTTAGGGGTGAAAACAAAAACCTGGTCAATAAATATATCGGTTTTAACCGATTCCAGAAACTCTTCAGCCCCGCTGAACTCCCGGTGCCACTCAATTAATTGGCGCAGCCAACCTATCCGCTCCTCAAAGTGTATGTCCCTTTTTTCACCCTCTTTATAACGCCAGTGAGCAGCTATCCCATATTCAGCGGTATGGTGCATCTGCTGGGTACGAATCTGTATTTCCAGTGGGGCGCCGCGGCACATTACTGCGGTATGTAACGATTGATACCCATTTTGCTTGGGGCTGGCAATAAAGTCATCAAACCCATCAGGCAGAGGATGCCACAGGCTATGGATAACCCCTAAGGCATTATAACAATCAGGTACAGTATCAACCAGTACCCGGATAGCGAGCAGGTCGTGTATTTTGTCAAAGTCCCTGCCCAGAGCAGTATACCTCTCCACTTTTTGGTAGATGCTGTAGATATGCTTGGGCCGCCCCGATATTTCCGCTTTCAAACCTACCTTGTCAAACTCACTGCTCAAAATCTGAATTACCTGAGCAATGAAGTTCTCCCGCTGCGTCCGCCGAGCAGCAATCAGGTTAGCAATGCGGCGATATTTCTCTGGCTCCAGATAGCGAAAAGATAAATCCTCCAATTGCCACTTCAGCTCCCATATCCCGAGGCGATGAGCCAGAGGGGCATATATTTCCAGCGTCTCCTGGGCAATGCTGCGCTGTTTTTCCAGGGATAGAGCATTCAGTGTGCGCATATTATGTAGCCTATCCGCAAGCTTGATAAACACCACGCGGAGGTCCTCAGCCATTGCCACCAGCAGCTTGCTCAGGTTGTCCGCCTGCGATTCTCTGGGCGCTGTTTCTTCGGGGAGTTGCAGGGAAAGCTTGTCTAACTTAGTCGCACCGTCAACTAATTTGGCTACCTCCGCACCAAACCTGGCTTCAATCTCCGAAATAGGTACCCCACAATTTTCAGGAACATCATGCAGCAGGGCTGCGGCCAGAGAGGCAGCATCAAGCTGAAGCTCAGCTAAGCTTAAGGCCACCCGCAGTGGATGCTGAATATAGGGCTCGCCTGACTTGCGCACCTGCCCCTCATGGGCTTTCATAGCGTAATCGTATGCCTCCTCCACCAGAGTTGTCTTCTCTGATGGAAGATACTCCTGAACCTTACCTATAAGTTGATTAAAAGTCATTACTCCCCACAACAGTCAAGATTATATTTTAAGTATAGCGCAGTAGGGCTGATGTTACAAAATCAAGCTCCGCCCCTTCAAACTACCCCTGGCTAAATAAGCTCTGGTTTACAATAGGGATTAAATCCGCCTATAATATTAACTTAACGGGGCGTAGCGCAGTTTGGTTAGCGCGCAGCGTTCGGGACGCTGAGGTCGGAGGTTCAAATCCTCTCGCCCCGACTTTTACAATATTATTCTTCTACCCGCTTCGCCTCTTCCCACAGAATGTTTTGCTTGTCGAAGGATAGCCGGGCAAGGTTTACTCCTCGTTGGCGGCAGACTTCTTCCATATAGGAGAAGCGACGATAAAAACGCTTATTGGCTTCCCGCAGCGCTGCCTCCAGGTCAATCCCCACCCGCCGGGCAATATTAGCCAGAGTAAATAGCAGGTCGCCAAACTCCATCTCCTTCCGCTTCTGGTTTTCCGCCTGCCTAAATTCGTTCACCTCTTCCGCCAGCTTATCAATAACACCATCAATATCTTCCCAGTCAAAGCCCACCCGAGCCACCCGGCTTTGAATCTTCTGGCTATAGGCTAGAGCCGGCATCTGCTTGGGCACACTGTCCAGCATAGAGGTATCGTCTTCCCTCTCTTCCTGCTTTAGCTCCTCCCAGTTTTGCGCTACTTCCGTGGCATCCTTCACCTTCTTGGAGCCAAAGACGTGGGGGTGGCGATGAATCAGCTTGGTATTGATACTGCTAATTACGTCTCCCAATTCAAATTCCCCGGCTTCGGTGGCAATCTGGCTGTGAAAAACAATCTGCATCAGCAGGTCGCCTAACTCGGTGCAAAGCTTCCCTGAATCCCCTTCGTCCAGAGCCTCCAATACCTCGTAGCACTCCTCCAGCAGATTCTTTCGGAGCGAAGCATGGGTCTGCTTCTTATCCCAAGGACAGCCATCGGGAGCTCGTAACCTGGCTATAATCTCAACCAGGGTGGCAAATTGATTTAAATTCTGCGGTAAGGACATCATCTACCTCTGGGAAACTTCTTATATTAGGGTCAAGTAAAGTGCAATTTTAACATAGCCTCTGCTTTAACTCAAAGGCAGTATCATTCCGACAAACTGCCTCTGTCCCCTCAAGAACTCGGCGGCAGACATAGCACGCTTTCCTTCCAGCTGAACCGTTAATATCCCCAAAACTCCGCCTCCAGTTCCCACCCCAAATCCAGCCCCCGGTTTTCCAGTACTACGGGGCAGAGCCACGACTTGCCCCACCTCAACAGTCTTCTCCCCGGGTAGAGGCACCGCTTCCATAATCTTAAGCTGCTTGCCCTGCCATCTGGTATAGCACCCGGGCCAGGGCTGGAAGGCACGCACCCGCCGCCATATATCCACCGCCGGTAAATGCCAGTCAATTTCACCCTCATCCTTGGTAATAGATTCAGAATAGGTGGCTTCAGCTTCATTCTGGGGGTGGGGGGTGATTTCACCCCTAGACCAGCTGACCAAAACCTCCTGAAGTAACCGGGCCCCTGTCTGAGACAGCTTGCCGGCAAGAGAGTCGGTGGTATCTTGAAGAGAAACAGGAATCTGCGCCTGGGCTAATACCGGTCCGGTATCAAAACCCTTATCCATTAACATGATGCTTACCCCGGTAAACTCATCACCCGCCAGAATAGCCGCTGCCACTGGTGAAGCACCCCGATGCCTGGGTAATAGTGAGGGATGAATATTAATACACCCATAGCGGGGGATATCTAAAACTGATTGGGGTAAAAGCTGGCCGAAGGCAGCCACAACGATTACATCAGGGTGAAAGTTGGCCAGTTGCTCCACCACCTCGGCTCTATTCAAGCTAACCGGCTGCACTACCGGCAGCCCCCAGTTTACCGCTGCCCTCTTCAGCGGGGAAGAAACTAAGGAACGTCCCCTGCCCGCTGGTTTATCGGGCTGGGTATAAACAGCAACCACCTGATATCCATTAAGCACAAGGTGTTCCAGAGGAGGAACAGCAAACTCCGGGGTGCCCATAAAAACTATTCTCAACTCAAACCTCCTAGGACTAAATTCTAACATTAAAAAAATTTCGTAACAAATAGCCAACTCATATCTACAAAGTAAATATTTGGCAAACGGAAAAGCCCGACAGACCTAGCAAGGGGAAACAGGGGTTAAAAATAGCTGGAAATTAACACCAACAAATTTGTCATCAAAAGTACCTATTGGTATTATTGTGTGCAGAAATGTGGACATTTGTCTATATAGGAAGATTTTCCTAACCCAAAAGTCACTCCATATCTACAAAGTAAATATTTGGCAAACGGAAAAGCCCGACAGACCTAGTAAGGGGAACAGAGGGTTAACAATAGCTGGAACTTAACACCACAAACCTTGCCAGTAAAAAAGATTAGCATTATTCTAGAACTGTTATTTTCCCTCCCTCAGGCCGCTAAAAAGTCTGCTATTGGGTTCCCCCATTTTAGGGTAAGACGTGCTTTGATTAAGGAGGAGAGCCGGATGGAAGTCAGGTCAGCTCAACAAACCTGGGAAGCTGCGCTAGGTGAGCTGCAAGTTCAAGTTAGTAAAGCAAACTACCGAACTTGGCTGGAGAAAACCCTAGGTTTGAGTTATCAGGATAGCCACTTTGTCATCGGTGTGCCTAACACCTTTGTCGCCGAATACCTGGAGCAAAACCAGCGCTCTTTAATTGAAAGGACACTTATCAACATCACCGGTCTCCCTGACATTAAAGTCGATTTCCATATTGATGCTGTTTGCCACAAACCAGCGAGTAGCTATGATGCCCAGGGGGAAACCATGTTGACCACCTCCCTCAGGTTAAACTCAAGATATACCTTTGAGTCTTTTGTTGTCGGAGACTGCAACCGATTAGCCCATAACACCGCCCTTGAGGTAGCCCAAAACCCGGGCAATAGTTACAATCCACTGTTTATAGGTGGGGGAGTGGGTCTGGGTAAGACTCACTTGCTGCACGCTATTGGCCATCTGGCTCTAACCAGTAATATCAAGGTGCTCTATGTCAGCGCTGAGCGATTTACCAATGAATTTATTACTGCGGTTAGGGATAGGAAAACCGAGGAATTCCGCAATAAATACCGGACGGTTAACCTGTTGTTGTTCGATGATATCAACTTTATCTTTGGCAAAGAACAGACACAGGAATGCTTTTTCCATACCTTCAATGACCTGTATAATGCTAATCGCCAGATTGTGGTTACTTGCTGCAAATGTACCCCGAAATCAATGCAAATTGAAGACCGCTTGCGTTCCCGGCTTGAATGGGGGCTAGTCGTTGAGATTCAACCCCCCGAATTTCAAACACGTTCAGCTATCCTGCAAGCTAAGGCTCAGCAGCAAGGAATTTTTATTCCCCCCGAGATAGCCGAACTTATTGCCCAGCGGGAACAGCACAACATAAGAGAACTGGAAGGTGCCTTAAACCGGGTGGTGGCTTATGCCAAGTTAACCCAAACTCCAATCACCCCTGATTTAGCTACTCAGGCGCTTAAGGATATAGCCAGCAAGACTCCAAAAAGGTCAGCACTCACTCCGGGTATGATTATTGAAGCCGTAGCCCACGATTTCCAGCTAACCCCTGAAGATTTAAAGGGCAAGAAGAGAAAGGGCACTACCCTAGCTCGTCAGGTAGCCATGTACCTGATACGGCAGGAAACCGATTGCTCGCTGGCTCAAGCCGGTCAGGAGCTGGGGGGAAGAGAACCAATTACTGTTAGCTCTGCTTATAAAAAAATAGCCGATGTTATTAGCGAAGATGCTTATTTACGACAAAGGATATCAGATATTCAACAAAAGCTATATTCCAGGTAGCTGGTGCTATAAATAATCTATATTCACGATGTAACCTGAAGCTTAAATACTTAATAAGCATTGTATAAGCAAAATATAAACCCTACAGCCATGCTTTCCCCAAACCTTAAGACCACTTTTATATTGTAGTGTTTTCTTATTATTATGATTAATATTAGAATAATATAATATATTAGGTAAGATATTAATATAATTAGTTTTATAGATTATGGAGCAGTTACTATAGTGTTTGATAGAGTAGAGATAGCAGTGAAGGCGGGTAAGGGGGGAAACGGAGTCGTCAGCTTCCGCCGGGAGAAGTTTGTTCCCTTCGGTGGTCCTGACGGTGGTGATGGTGGCGCTGGCGGTGATGTGGTTATAATGGCTGAGCCTCATGTTACCAACCTGTATAAATTAAAGCAGAAGGGATTGTACCGGGCTGAGGATGGCAGGGATGGTGGGGGGAAAAGAAAGCATGGCAAGGGGGGGGAGGACCTGATACTAACCGTTCCCCTGGGGACAGTGGTCTCAAATAAGACGCAGATAGGTGGTGATGTGGTTGTGGCTGATTTAGAGCAGCCCGGGCAGCGGACGGTGGTGGCTAAAGGGGGCAAAGGTGGACTGGGTAACGCCCGGTTTGCTTCATCTATTAATCAAGCCCCCCGGCTGGCGCAGAAAGGGGAGGTGGGCGAAGAGGCATCCCTGATACTGGAAATGAGACTGATTGCCGATGTTGGCATTATTGGCTATCCCAATGTGGGCAAATCTACCTTACTGGCGGCAGCTTCTGCAGCCAAACCTAAAATTGCTGGCTATCCCTTTACCACCCGCGAGCCCATTCTGGGTGTGGGTGAGGTCGGTCAGCGAAGTTTTGTCCTGGCTGAGATTCCCGGGCTGATAGACGGCGCTCACCTTGGTCGGGGGCTGGGACACGATTTTCTGCGTCATGTGGTTCGCACTAAAATACTGATTCATCTGCTCGATGGTAGCTCGCCCTCCCCGGCAGAAGACATGACCCGGGTTAATATGGAGCTGGGGTTATTTGATTCTGCCCTGGCCAAGAAGCCCCAGATTGTGGCAGTAAATAAGATTGATTTGCCCCAGGTGCGAGCTCGGCAGGTAGAGATAGCGGAGGCCTTAAATAGCATTGGAGTTTCTACCCTTTTCATTTCGGCAGCGACTAACGAGGGTGTTGCCGAGCTTATGGCAGGAGCAATAAAGTTGCTGGGTCAGGTCACTGCCGAAGAAAAAGCGGGCAGGGAAATTCCGAGGAAGGTATTTCGTCCTCAGCCGAAGGCTGTCGGTGCCAGTGTGCATAAGGAGGGGGATATCTTTGTCGTGGTGGCACCGGAACTGGAGCGCATCGTGGCGGGGACGGATATAACCAGCCCCGGCGTCCCGGGACAGCTCATAAGACGGCTGGACAGGCTGGGGGTCAGCAAGGCGTTGAAGAAGGCTGGGGTTAAGCCGGGGGATAAGGTTCGCTGCGGCAATCTAGAATGGGAGTGGTAATAGAATGAAAATAGGCGTACTCGGAGGGACCTTTGACCCCATTCACCAGGGACACCTGGTTATCGCTGAGGAGGTGGTAACAAGGCTAAACCTGGCTGAGATTCTGTTCGTGCCTGCCGGTCAGCCGTGGCTGAAGATGGACTACCCTGTTTCAGCGGCAGAGCACCGTGTCCAGATGGTGCGTCTTGCCATCGCCGGTAAACCCGGCTTTAAGCTATCCACTATGGAGATAGAGCGGGCTGGTCCTACCTATACCGTTGATACCATTGCCCAGCTGCAGGCTCAGCTTGGTGCCGGGGCGGAGCTTTTTTTCATCCTCGGCTGGGATAATTTAAATGAGCTTCCCCAGTGGCGGGAGCCAGCCCGACTGGTCAAGCTGTGTCATCTGGTGGCAGTCCCCAGACCGAATTATCCTCTCCCTGGCCTTAACTCGTTGGAAGCTGTTATCCCCGGGTTAACTTCCAGCACTATCATACTTGATACCCCCGAGATAGATATCAGCGCTTCGGAAATCAGGCAGCAGGTGGCTCAGGGCTTGTCTATTAGCCACCTTGTCCCGGAACAAGTGGACAAGTATATTCGGGAGCACCGGTTATACACTTAAGAGTAGAGGAGAGCGTTTATCAAGGGTAGATTGAAGGGGCTTCGCCCCTTCAAAAGTAATCCTCCCCCTCTCCTTGAGAGGAGAGGGGGATAAAGGGGGTGAGGTTGATAAACAATCTCTATAGTAGGAGGTTACACTATGGAGAAAAGCTCGGGTTTGGGGCTGGGAATAGATACCGAAAACACCAGAAGGATTAGGGAAGTCGCCGGCGAGGTTGGGGCGTTTATGCGCGGCGAATTTATCCTCACTTCAGGGAAGAAGAGCAGTTATTACTTTGATGGTAAAAAGGTAACCATGTCCCCGGAGGGTGCCTACCGGGTGGGCAAGGCAATGTTTGATGAGCTGGCAAGGATTGGGGTTGATGCTGTTGGTGGGGTGCCGGTGGGGGCTTACTCTATTGTCGCTGCCATCGCCTTAATTAGCCACCTGGAAGGAAAGCCGATTCCCGCTTTTATTGTAAGAGAGGAAGCAAAGGAGCACGGGACTAAAAGCAAAATTGAAGGTCACCTTAAAGAGGGTTCCCGGGTGGCTATGGTGGACGATGTTATCACCACCGGGGGCTCGTTAATGAGAGCGATTAAAACAGTGGAAGCAGCCGACTGCAAGGTAGTAAAAATTATCGTGCTGCTTGACCGTAACGAAGGTGGTAGCGGTAAATTAAAGCAGGAAGGCTACGACTTTACCGCTCTGTTGAGCATTACCCCTTAAATATACACGGTTATTCTTGCATCTGCTATTGACAACTATAGTAGTATGTGATATAATATATTAAGACGATGTACAGTGATGTAAAATGACACAACATGATGCACGGCAAAAGGGAACAAGAGTACGAGAAAGGGCAGGCTTTTCCTATGACGCCTCATCCGGCGAACCAGATCTAAAAGAACAAATACTGAAGCTACAGGCAATGAGGGATAGCCCGTATTGGAACCGTAGCTTCGCTGATATAGCCGGTATGATACTTATGAAGGCTGTACCTAAAGAAATACAGAAATATGAAAAGGGAGATAGTAGATAGGCATGGTGGAAAGCCTTGAGCGACAACTAAGTCTTTTAGGCAAAGCCGGGAAGGAAGCTCAAGAGTTCTGTGAAGCTCAGGTAACAGATTGTTTGGAGTGCGACAAGGCCGGAAATTGCCCTATTCTTAAAGAGTTATTCCTTAAGTATTTTAAGAAAAATGGAGTTAACAATTACGAGTCTACAGCTAATGGGATAGTTCATCCTCAAAACGCCCTCAATGAGCTTACTGGAGCTGAATGGCTTTATTTCACAAAGACTTTGCTTACTACTTCTTACTCTAGCAAGTACGGGCATGAACTACGTAAGATGCATGGTGCAAACAAGCCTCCTGAGCTGATGAAACATTTAATCGAGTTCTTCACAAAAGGACATGATAGAATTCTAGATCCGCTTGCTGGTGTAGGGGGGACTCTAATAGGCGCCGCGATTGCGGAACCTCCTCGCGAATGTATCGGAATAGAAATCAACCCGAAATGGATTGATATCTACAGCAAAGTGGTCGAAAAATGTAATTCTCAGGGAGAGAACCTGCGTAAATATGAGTTAATTCAAGGTGATTGTCTCGAAGTCTTGAAGACTTTCGATGATGGGTATTTCCAGTTCATTGCTACTGATCCGCCATATAATCTCCATTTAGCAAAGACGATGTGCAATGGGCAATACAAGAACTTTGCTAACCGAAAGACTGACTATGATATGCAATCTGACGATCCACGTGATTTAGCAAATCTATCGTCTTATGAAGAATATCTTGACGCTATGGAGCGTACCCTAGAGCAATGTTTCCGAGTGCTAGAGTCTCGGAAATATATAGCTCTCATCATTCGAGATGCCTACCAAGACGGTGAGTATATCTTTACACATGTGGACATAGCTAGAAGAGCAAAGGCACAGGGTTTTATCCCTAAAGGTGAGATAATTTGGTATGAAGCCGGCACAAGACTAAGACCTTATGGTTATCCGTATGCTTATGTTCCTAATATTTCCCATCAGTTTATTGTAATCCTGCGAAAAGAGTAGTAAAATTCTCCTTAGAGTTAGGCCGAAAGGCCGAGGAGAGGTTGCATGACGTCCTACTCTCAGAGCGACCTAGTTCTACCTACCCTGAGGCTATTACGGGATCACCCCTCAGGCTTGACCACAGCTGAATTGATACAGCTACTAACCCAAGAGTTGCAACCAAGTGGTCGTGATCTAGAATCCTACGCTGGGCGCCAAGACACTATATTTAGCCAAACTGTCAGAAATCTATTGGGTTCCCATCACATCCTAGACAGTAAAGGACTAGCTACCTGTGCTGGGTCAAGGCAAGCGTGGACGATTACTCAAGAGGGGCTTGATTATCTATTGGAAAATGAGCCAGACTCTCCCGAAGACTTACAATTAGCCTGTCAAGCCCTTCAGGAGCAGGGCATTGAGACACCTAGCGGAAGACCCCAGCAACTGCAAAACTATGCGGGCGTGGTTATTGAGGAAGGAGCGGTTACACACCGCTCTGTGAAGCAGCGTACCCGCTCTCGCAGGCTCCGTGATGCTGCAATTACTGTGTTTAGACAACAGCATAATGGGCAATTATTCTGTACCGTTTGCGGTTTCGATTTTGAAGCTAAATATGGAGAACTGGGAAGGGATTTTATCGAAGTACACCACACTGAGATTATTCGCGAGGGTGAACCCGTTGATTTGATGATAGCACTGGAACGGGTCGCGCCACTGTGCGCTAATTGCCATCGGATGATTCACCGGCGATCCGGCGTCCCTATGACTCTGCAGGAACTGCGGGCGATTGTAGCTGATACGTAGCTTGTATTGTGCAACTAAATATCCAGGTTTCTGACGCTGGTGGCGTGGGCTTGGATGAAGGCTTTGCGGGGCGGGACCTCACTGCCCATCAGTGTATTGAAGATGCGGTCAGCCTTAGCCGCATCGTCTATGGTTACCGTAAGCAGGGTGCGGGTTTCCGGGTTCATCGTAGTTTGCCACAGTTGCTCAGCACTCATCTCCCCCAGCCCCTTATACCGCTGAACCTCTACCTTTTTAGCTCCCTTCACCTCACTCAACACCTCCTCTTTCTCCTGCTCGGAGTAAACCCAGCGCTGGAGCTTACCACTCCTGATTTGGTACAGGGGTGGCTGGGCAATGAACAGGTGCCCTTGGTTGATGAGTGGCATCATATGGCGGAAGAAGAAGGTGAGCAGCAAAGTGCGGATGTGGGAGCCATCAACATCAGCGTCAGTCATCAGGATAACCTGGTGGTAGCGGAGCTTGGACAGGTCAAGTTCATCGTCTATACCCGTCCCCAGAGCGGTAATAAGGGCACGGATTTCTGCGTGGGACAGCATCTTATCTGGCGGCGCCTTTTCCACATTGAGGATTTTGCCTCTCAGGGGGAGGATAGCCTGAAAGCGGCGGTTCCGCCCCTGCTTGGCTGAGCCGCCGGCTGATTCTCCCTCCACCAGATATACTTCACAGTGGGACGGCTCTTTGTCCGAGCAATCAGCCAGTTTCCCGGGCAGAGTGGCGGTATCCAGGCTGTTCTTTTTGACGATTAAATCACGAGCCTTGCGGGCAGCTTCTCTGGCTCTGGCTGAGGTGAGGCACTTTTCTATAATCTTTTTGGCTTCATCGGGGTGTTCATCAAGATAGAGGGATAGCTCCTCACCCACAGCACTCTCAACGATACTCTTAACTTCAAGGTTGCCCAGTTTGCCTTTAGTTTGTCCCTCAAACTGGGGTTCGGTGAGCTTAACACTGACAATGGCGGTAAGCCCTTCCCTGACGTCGTCACCGACCAGGTTGGGGTCGCCCTCTTTGAGAAACTTATTTTTATGGGCATAGTCATTAAGAACGCGGGTCAGGGCGGAGCGGAAGCCGGTAAGGTGGGTGCCTCCGTCCACAGTGTTAACACAGTTGGCAAAGCAGAAAGTGGACTCGGAGAAGCCCTCATTATACTGTAATGCTACCTCAACCGCGGTGCTGCCTTCGGTTTTGGTGATATAAATCGGACGACGATGGCGGACTAGCCGATTTCGGTTAAGGTGGCGAACGAAGCCGGTAATGCCACCATCAAAGTAGAAGGTCTTTTCGCTGTCTTTCCTTTCATCCCTGATACATATTTCCAGCCCCTTATTGAGGTAAGTCATCTCCCGTATTCGCTCGCTGAGGTCATCAAAATCGTAGTCAATTTTGCCAAATATAGCCTCGTCAGCAAGGAAGGTGATGGTAGTGCCGGTATCGCTGGCTTCGCCAACCTCTTTTACCCGCTCCCGGGGTATGCCCTGCTTGTATTCCTGCTCGTAGAGCTTGCCGTCGCGCCTGACATTAATCTTGAGCCAGGAGGAAAGGGCATTGACTACCGAAGCCCCGACCCCGTGCAGCCCCCCTGATACCTGGTAGGTCTTGCCGCCGAATTTTGCCCCGGCATGCAGGGTGGTCATTACTGTTTCCAGGGCGGATATGTTGGTGGCGGGGTGAATATCCACCGGAATACCGCGCCCGTTATCCTCAACCCTGACGGCGTCATCCTGCTGGATGGTGACCGTAATTTTGTCGCAGCAGCCCACCATGGCTTCATCAATGCTGTTATAGGTGATTTCATAGACCAGGTGGTGCAGTCCCCGCTGGTCAGTGCTGCCAATGTACATACCCGGACGCCGGCGCACTGCCTCCCGTCCACCCAGCACCTGAATAGCTTCAGCGGTATACTCGTTTTTTAATGATTCAGATGGTGAAGGGATATCCTGTGTCATAGCTGGGCATTACCTCCTTGCTGGTGGGATAAAAAGTAAAATTGGTGGTTGACTGCAGACAGTGAAACCAAGTAGCTTCTGATAAGAAAAGAGACTACCCATTTACCGGCGGTTTCGTATGATTTTGAGGCAGCCATTTATACTATTATAGCACAAACCAGCTACAAAGTGAAGCTGGGGAGGGGAGGTCTGCTCCGGCGCGGTTGATAGAAGACGTTGATTATTCTCTGTGAGGCTTATCATAGCTCGATTCAGTCCACACAACTTTTGGTGTGGGACCACCTTTTATTCCTGCCTGAAAGTGCATTGCACCATGCGCTGATAGGAGCATCTGATGTAATTTATCTATTACACGTACAAGGATTTTGAATTGTTGCCATGTAGGGAATTGTTCAGGGTGTCCGCGTATCCACAAAACGCTAATACGGTTAGCTTTCAAGTCTGCTTCATGCTTTTTCTTGGCTTTTATATCGTGCGTAATCCATACTCGGCCATTATCTTTACACCATGAAATGATTTCTGGGTCGTCAACTCCCTCAGGGCGATTTTGAAACTGAGATACCCATTCAACATGTTTGATATCACAATCGAATAACCCAAGTGCTTTTGCGATATCTGGACTCAGGTCTTTGTCAACAAGATATCTAGGAGGTTTGAACGGCTCTAAGACGATGTTCCCACTCCAATGCGTGTTCTACTTGTGGCATCGAGAGATTGAATGCTCTTGTGAGGTATTCAGTGGAATCCCCGCCGTTCCACATTTGCCAGAGAACGCGAGTCCGCATACGAGTACCTACTATACAGGGTTCACCGAACTGTATTTTCGGATTCATCATTACATCTTCGTGGGTTGTCCATGTAGCAGCGACACTCACACCGTTGTGGCGAACAAAGGACATATCTTCTACAGGTTGAAGATACTGACCAAATAACTCAACAAATGCCAGTTGTCCACGACGACTCGCAGCAATAAACCCTTCAGGGAACTCTGCGAAGATATCCTCCGTCTCAGTCCACACTCGCTCAATAGCAAATGGACGACGATAACCTGTCTTGTTCCGCATCCACTGTTCCGCCCTACGGATTTTTAGCCAACTCACACCGAGTGACCGTAGTACGGCAATAACACGCATAGAGACTAGGTCTTCAAAGGTAATCAGTAATTCCCTTCCTGAGACATGTTTCAGGTCAGGGGATGCAAGCCCTGTTCTAATCCAACGAATAAGGTTTCTAGAGCGGACAGGGTAAACTTGGTGCCTTATCGGGACATCTCGTTTCAGAGTGGCGGTAAGGTAGAGAGAGGCTTCTGGTGCTACATAAATACCTTCAAATGTGGTTGCCGTGTTTTCAATAGCCATCACCTTGACCCCCTACAGACAATACTATACTTTCTGTGAAGGAGCAGCTTTAAGTCCTATACAACCAACTAGATAATATCTACCTTTTACCTAAATAGTATCACACATACCCGATTATGACAATATAGGCGACTACCTTCACTTTGGTTAGCCTCTACCCCACCTTAAGTTTATAATAACAAGAACTTATGTTCTATGTCAACCAAGTATTTACAACACTTACTTTAAGGATTCTGATAGCTCGCTAACTGGCACGGTTTTTTGCTCTCCGGTGGTCATATCCCGCAGTATCACCGTGCTCGTCTTAATCTCATCCTCACCGATGATTACGGTGTGGCGGACATTAAGGGTATTAGCCTGTCTCAATTGTGCTTTCAGGCTCTTATTGCCGATAGCTTCAATGACACCAGTGCCCGCCTGTCTAAGCCTGGCTGCCAGTTTTATAGCTTCCACCCTGGCATCATCGCCGATGTAGGCAATGAACACCTGGGGTTGGGGGAGGGGTGGGGCGGAGATGCCCTGTTTCTTTAGATTGAGTATTATCCGCTCGATACCGATGGCAAAACCCAGAGCCGGGGTCGGTTTACCCCCCAGTTCTTCAATGAGGTCGTCATATCTTCCTCCACCGCCGAGGGTGTTCTGAGCGCCTTCTGCCTCGGGCTGAATTTCAAATACCGTCCTGGTGTAGTAGTCCAAGCCCCGGACCAGCCGGTGGTTGACCTCAAAGGGAATCTCCAGCAAGCCCAGATATCTCTTCAGTCGGTCAAAGTGTTCAGCGCATTGCGGGCAGAGATGGTCGATGCTTTTCGGGGCAAGGTTAGCTAGTTGCTGGCACCCGGGCTTTTTACAGTCAAGGAGGCGGAGGGGGTTCCTCTTTAATCTGGTTTTGCAGTCAGGACAAAGGTCGCGGTGATACTTGGCGTAGTAGTCCTTTAGAGCCGTCAGGTATTGTGGTCGGCACTGCTTACAGCCGATGCTGTTGAGCTGAAGAGACAGTTGGCGAAGCCCCAGTGATGCAAAGAATCGCCAGGCGACATCAATGACTTCAGCATCAAGGGCAGGGTCGGCATCGCCGATAGCTTCACAGCCAAACTGGTAGTGCTGCCGGTATCTCCCTGCCTGGGGTCTCTCGTATCTAAAAATAGGGGTAATATAATACAGCTTTACCGGCTGGGGCAGATTATGTAAACCATGCTCTATGTAAGCACGGCACACCGGCGCCGTGCCCTCAGGTCTCAGGGTTAGTTTATTCCCCCCTCTATCTTCAAAGGTATACATCTCCTTTTCTACAATGTCTGTTTCCTCGCCTATGGTGCGGATGAAAATATCTGCATCCTCAAAGGCGGGAGAGTCAATACGCTCATAACCATAGAGTTGGCAGATATTAACTGCTTTTTGCTCTATGTAACGCCAGAATGGTTGCTCTTCAGGTAGAATATCTGAGGTTCCCCGCGGTGCTTGATACAATCAACTGTCTCCTTTTAAAATAGAATACAGTATTGGTGCCGAATTTGTAAAGGGGAATCGTGTGGTAACCTGTCTCCTGCTCTTCCTCTCCTGTATTGGATAAGTTACAGGTGCGGGCTGCTGTCTTTCGTGATAGAATAGAAATCAAAATCCTCGTACCCAGTGGAACCATTTATTGCCAAAAGTGCACTTCCCCTTATCAAGGGGACGGGGAAAGGGTTCTAAAAAGATGAAATACTGTGTTCTGATAATTGATGGTGCTGCCGGTTGGCCGTTGCCTGAGCGTGGCGATAAGACCAGCCTGGAGCTGGCGGCGATGCCCAACCTTGATGCTCTGGCGAGGGGAGGTGTTGTCGGGCTTGTCCGTACGGTGCCGCCGGGGATGGAGCCCTCCAGTGCTTGCGCCTGCATGTCGGTGCTTGGCTACGACCCGAAGGTCTATTATCAGGGTCGGGCTGGTATTGAAGCCCTGAGTATGGGCATTCCTGTTGATGAGGGGGAAGTTGTTTTTCGCTGTAACCTGGTAGCGGTTCGTGACGGTACCATGTGGAGCTACAGCGCCGGTTATATTAGCACTGAAGAAGCGCGGAAGCTTATTGAAGCGCTAAACGAAGACCTGGGTAATGACCAGGTGCACTTTTACCCCGGTGTCAGCTACCGACACATATGCCACCTTAAGGGGCGGAAGGATACTCTTTCGGCTACTTGCACTCCTCCCCACGATATTCCAGACAAAGCGATTGCTGAGTTTTTACCCCACGGTCCGGGGGGTGACCTGCTGCTGGACCTGATGAGACGCTCCGAGGCGGTACTCCGAGACCATCCGGTGAATGTTAAGCGTAGAGCTCGCGGGGATATTCCGGCGACAATGATCTGGCTCTTCTGGGGTAGTGGTAAGGTACCGGATATGCCATCCTTTAAGCAGGTTAATGGTCTGGATACGGCGATGACCTCTGCCGTTGACCTTCTGCAGGGCTTAGCCCAAATGGCAGGAATGGAGGTACTTGATATACCCGGCGTTACTGATGGTCTTGATAATGACTATACCGCTCAAGCAGCCGGTGCTCTTCACGCGCTTGATAAACATGATCTGGTCGTAATTCATATTGAGGCGCCGGATGAAGCAGGTCACTCTGGCTCTATTGATGATAAAGTAGAGGCTATCCAGAGGGTGGACAGGGAGGTTGTCGGACAACTTCGCTCCTGGCGTGGAGACGCCCTTCGGCTACTAATCATGCCTGACCACCCGACGCCAATTAAAGTCCGCACCCATGTTGCTGACCCGGTGCCCTTTATGCTCTGGGGGGTGGGATTTACCACTAACGGAGCCAAAAGATTCACCGAGCCCGAGGCGAAAACCACGGGCTTGTTTATTGACGAAGGGTGTAATATTATGGGGAGGCTGATAGAGAGGTAAGCGAAAAATGGCTCTGATTGTTCAGAAGTACGGTGGTTCATCGGTAGCCGATGCCAAGAGGATTAAAAATGTCGCCCGGCGTATAGCTCAGGCTAAGGCTCAGGGAGACCAGGTGGTAGTCGTCGTCTCGGCAATGGGAGATACCACCGATGAGCTAATCAAGCTGGCTTATCAGGTTTCTAAGCAGCCTGATAGGAGGGAGCTCGACCTTTTGCTTTCTACCGGGGAGATTGTTTCCAGCACCTTGCTGGCAATTACGCTGCGGGAAATGGGCTATCAGGCAATCAGCCTCACCGGTGCCCAGGCAGGGATAAGGACCGATTCTGCCCATAGTCGGGCTCGAATCCTTAACGTTGAAGCCAGGCGGATGGTCAAAGAGCTGGAGGAGGGGAATATTGTCATTGTTGCCGGATTTCAAGGGATTACTGACGAGATGGATGTCACCACTCTGGGGCGGGGCGGTTCGGATACTACGGCGGTCGCGTTAGCTGCCAGCCTGGGGGCAAAGGAGTGTCAAATATACACTGATGTCGAGGGGATCTATTCCGCTGACCCCCGCCTTGTTCCTGAAGCCAGCAAGCTCACTGAGATTGGCTACGAGGAGATGCTGGAGCTGGCAACCTCTGGAGCTAAGGTGATGCATCCCCGGGCAGTGGAGTTGGGTGAGCTATTTAATATTCCCATTCTGGTAGCCTCCAGCTTCAATGATAGCCCGGGCACATTAATTCATGGAGGAGCGTCTATGGAAGTGCGAAATAAGGTGAGAAGTATCGCCCATGACCTTGATGTGGCTAAGATAACGGTGGTGGGGGTTCCTGACCATCCCGGCATTTCCGCCGCTATTTTCCAGCCTTTAGCCGGGGCGGGTATCAGTGTGGATACTATTGTTCAGAATACCAGCATTGAGAATATCACTGACCTGACTTTCACTGTGGCGGAAAGTGACTTAGCCAAGTCAATGAAGGTGGTGGAGCCTATAGCCCGGTCAATTGGCGCCAGGGAATGCCTCAGCGATACCAGGTTGGGCAAGGTTAGTATTATTGGCACCGGGATGCAGAATACGCCTGGTTATGCTGCCAGAATGTTCGGGGCACTTGGTGAGCAGGGCATAAATATCCAGCTTATTACTACCTCGGAGATAAGGATAACCTGTATTATTGAGGAAAGTAAGGTCATAGATGCGGTTCGTGCCTTACACCACGCCTTTCAGGTTGAAGAAAGGGAGTAAACTATTTCCTTTGCCCCAAGGATAGTCTAGACAGCGACTACTTCCTTAACCTCAGGGATTTCCTGCTTCAGGATTTTTTCAATTCCCATTTTTAAGGTGAGGGTGGACATAGGACAGCCGACACAGGCGCCGGTTAGCTTTAGTTCCACCACGCCGTTATTAACATTAATTAGCTCCACATCACCACCGTGACTTTGCAGGTTGGGTCGTATCTTGTCTAGTGCTTCTGCTACCTTGTCTCGCATTATAGCCTCCCTTGTCAGGTTAAACCTTACCATAGCTATGGTAGCCTGTCAAATTAAACTGATTTACCAACCTCACCCCCTTATATATTTGTTAGTAACCTACCCCCTTTATCCCCCTCCCTTACCAGGGAGGGGGAAGATTTTATGAAGAGGGGCTAGCGCCCCTCTTAAACACCCCGCTTTCTCAAGATAGATTCTAACTTCCAAATCCTGAACCTGAGGGTTTGGTTTCTTAAGTTTTGGTAATTAGTGCTTTGAGTTTGTTTAGAGCTTCGTGCTTAGGATTTAGGATTTTACTACTGGCTTTGCCTTCTTAGATACTGGTTAGCAACCTACCCCCTTTATCCCCCTCCCTTACCAGGGAGGGGGAAGATTTTATGAAGAGGGGCTAGCGCCCCTCTTAAACACCCCGCTTTCTCAAGATAGATTCTAACTTTCAAATCCTGAACCTGAGGGTTTGGTTTCTTAAGTTTTGGTGATTAGTGCTTTGAATTTGTTTAGGGTTTCGTGCTTAGGATTTTGGGTTTCACCATAGGTTTTGCCCCGCTTAAGGCAATATCTTCCCCTTTCCCTTGACAGGGGGATGGGTTGGTAAAATGACTTGTCAAATTGACTTGTTTAGCTATCCCGACTGGGGTAAAATACTATAATCAGGGTTGATTAGTTAAGGGCATAAGATGTCATATCAGGAAGAGGAACACGCCAGACAAAAATGGCGGCGTAGCAAAGAGGCGATAACCTTAGCTATACAGGGTAGATGGCGAGAGGCAGTAGCCGCTAATGAGAAACTGATAGAGAGCTTCCCTAACGATATAGATGCTTATAATCGTTTGGGTAAGGCCTATACTGAGCTGGGGGACTATTCTCAAGCCAAGGAAGCTTATCAACGGGCCATAGAACTTAACCCGTATAATACCATTGCCCGGAAGAATCTTCGCCGTTTATCCCATTTAAAGGAGACTATGACTGGTTCAGAAGGTGATTCTCATAAGGTGGAGCCTCAGCATTTTATTGAGGAGATAGGCAAGGCGGGGGTGGTTAACCTTCATCACCTGGGTCCCCCCGGGGTACTGGCCAGAATGGTGGCTGGTGATATGGTGCATTTGAAGATGGTAGGGTCTAATTTAGACGTGGAAAATAGTCGTGGAGAGTATTTAGGGCGAGTCGAGCCCAAGCAAGGGCAGCGACTTATCAAGTTAATGGAGGGAGGTAATAAATATACCGCCGCTGTTATCAGTTCCGCAGAAGATATGATAACCATCATTATTAGGGAGGTGTATCAGGACCCCAGTCAGGCGGGAAAACTTTCTTTCCCGGCTAAGAAAATTGAGGAGCTTCGCCCCTATATTAGCGATAGAATATTCAAACATGAGTTGGACTACGAGGCTCCCGACTACACTTTGATGGGCGAGGAAGAGTTATTACCTGAGGAAATCTCTGAAACAGAGGAAGAGAATGAGAGTGAAGAATAGGAGGCTTAACTGATTATGGTTTTAGGCAAGGTTAAACCGGTAAATATAGAAAGCGAGATGAAGAGTTCTTACCTTGACTATGCGATGAGCGTCATCGTTTCCCGTGCCTTACCCGATGTGCGGGATGGATTGAAGCCGGTACACCGGCGAATTCTCTATGCTATGGATGGTCTGGGCTTAGCTCATACCAGCTCTTATAAGAAAAGTGCCCGCATTGTTGGCGAGGTGTTGGGTAAGTATCACCCTCACGGCGATGTCGCTGTTTACGATGCCATGGTGCGTATGGCTCAGGATTTCTCGATGAGATATACCCTCGTTGATGGTCAGGGCAATTTTGGCAGTATGGATAATGACCCTCCAGCAGCGATGCGTTATACCGAAGCACGCCTGGCTGCTATTGCTGAGCGGATGCTGGTCGACATTGATAAGGATACCGTTGACTTTATGCCCAACTTTGATGACAGTCTTAAGGAGCCTTCGGTTCTACCGGCTCTGTTGCCAAATTTGCTGGTTAATGGCAGTGCCGGAATTGCGGTAGGTATGGCTACCAATATCCCACCACATAATCTAGGCGAAGTTTGTGATGCTATCTCTTATCTCATTGATAACCCTGAAGCTACAGTTGATGAGCTTATTCAGTTTATTAGTGGACCTGACTTCCCCACCGGCGGCATCATCCTGGGACGAGAGGGGATTAAGAGCGCCTATGCTACCGGACACGGCAAGGTGGTGGTTCGGGCTAAGATTTGTCTCGGAGATGTTTCAGGAGCAGAACAGCGCCAAATAGTGGTTAGTGAACTTCCTTATCAGACGAATAAGGCTGCCCTGGTGGAGAGGATATCGGAGCTGGTCAAGGATAAGAAAGTTGTGGGTATCAGTGAACTGCGTGATGAGTCAGACCGTCACGGGATGCGTATTGTTATTGAGTTAAAGAAGGAAGCTCAGACACAGCAGGTACTGAACAACCTGTATAAGTATACCGCCATGCAGTCGGCTTTCTTTGTTAACATGCTGGCTCTGGTTAATGGTCAACCCCGGGTAATCAGCCTTAAGGAAGCCCTTCAGTACTACATAGATTTCCGCCACGAAATTATCACCCGGTGTTCTAAATTTGACTTGAGAGTAGCTAAGGAGAGAGCGCATATCTTAGAGGGGCTTAAGATAGCTTTAGACCATATTGATGAGGTGATTGCTACTATCCGAAAGTCAGAGACGGCTGAGATAGCCCGGCAGAGACTTATGGCTGATTTTGGCTTGTCGCAGGCTCAGACACAGGCAATTCTTGATATGCAGTTACGCCGTCTGGCTAATCTGGAACGGCGCAAGGTATATGATGAATATGCTGGGGTATTAAAAACCATTGCATATTTAGAGGAACTTCTGGCTAATCCCAGGAGAATACTTCTTCTGGTAAAGCAGGAGGTGGGTGAATTAAAGTCCAAGTATGGTGACTCGCGGCGAACCGAGATAAGTGGGCAGGAGGCGAAGGTATTTAGCGAAGAAGACCTCATTCCTCATCAAAGAGTCGTGGTGACGCTCAGTAATCGGGGACTCATCAAGAGGGTGCCTTCCCGTGCTTATAAACCACAGCATCGTGGTGGTAAGGGTATCATTGGTATGGTAACCCGGGAGAAAGATGCGGTCAAACTTCTGGTAGTAACGGATACCCATGCTGACCTTCTGTTCTTTACCAATCGGGGTAAGGTATACCGAACTAAGTGCTACGAAATCCCGCCTGATAGCTCCCGGGTCGCTAAAGGGATGGCAGTGGTTAATCTTATACCTGTCGCTGAAAATGAGCGGGTTACGGCTATGGTAGCTGTGACTGATTTTGAGTTGGATGCCTACTTATTGATGGCTACCAGTCGTGGTAAGATTAAGAAGACAGCTTTAGCCAATTTTACTTCGGTACGCAGTAGTGGGCTTATTGCTATGAATCTGGAGAAAGAGGATGAGTTGATAGCAGCAGGTATAGCTTTTGACCGGGATAACATTATACTGGTTACCCAGCGGGGGCAGTCAATCAGGTTTACCGTGTCCGAGTTAAGAGCCAGCTCCAGAACCAGCGGTGGGGTGTATGGTATTCGGCTGGCACCTGATGACCAGTTGGTTGGTATGGATGTTATCTCTCCCGATAGTTTTATTTTAGTTGTTACCGCCAACGGGTCCGGTAAGCTCACCCCAGTTCGTAACTATCCACGACAGCATCGTGCTGGCAGTGGGGTCAGGACTTTTAAGATTACCGAAAAAACGGGTGAGGTTGCTGCTTCCAAGCTCGTTTCTGCGTCTCAGCAATTAATGATTATCTCCGCCGATGGGATTGTTATCCGGACTCCGGTAACGGAGGAAAGTCCCGGACAGGGGATTCCTATTCAGGGCAGGGGTACCCAGGGGGTGAAGTTGATGAGGCTTGGCCCGGGTGATAAAGTGGTGGCTATCGCCGCCCTTGACTCAGCCAGCACTCTCTTATAGAAGTTCCAATCCCAGGACCACATCGTTAAGGTCGGCAAAGGGCGTGCAGTCAAGGTTCATCTTCTGGCAGTAAGCAAGTAGCTCACCGGTAGCGAAAACGTGATGAGCCTCTTTAGCTGGAGCAAGGTCAGAGAAACCATTTCCCATATATATTACCCGGTAGCCCTCTTTTAGAAATGACCTGGTATAGGCCTCCTTGAAATTATCTTCTAGCTGGTTGCCTTCAGGACCTATATATTTGGTTTCAATGCCATCAGGACTGAATTGGGTTTGGGCGGCGAAGACTTGGATGTTATCCTGACCGAGGTCTTTCAAAATTGCCTTTATATAGAAGTCCAGACCATTGCTGACGATGACTGGCAGGAACCCCTTTTTACGGCAGCAGGCAATTAACTCATGGAAGCCAGCTCTTATTTTCACACTCTCTCTCAGGAAGTCAAGCAGAGTTTGCTCATCTGCTTTAATCATGGCGAAAGCGTGGGTGTTGAAGTGGTTCACCGTTATCTTGCGCTCTTTGTATTGTCTTAACAGGTGTCTCCAATCCCCGTCGGCAAAGGCGTCTAGTAGCAGAAAGCTGGCATCCTTTTCAGTGAGGGTGCCGTCAAAATCACATTGAACTAAGGTTTTCATTGCTCCACCTTGAATAAATTATCCTGGCTCTCTATATGGTTGATATATAAGGTACCGTTAAGGTGGTCAAGCTCATGTTCCAGAGCCTGAGCCATAAGATTGGTAGCTTTAATTCTGATTGGTTTTCCTTGTCGATTCAGCCCTTTAACGGTTACCGAGGCTGACCGCTTTATCTTGCCGGCATAGCCGGGAACGCTGAGGCAAGCTTCTGATACCTCTCGTTCCCCTCTACGTTTCACTATCTCCGGATTGATAATAGCTATTGGTTCCTCGTCCGGCATTTGCAATACTACAACTCGCCGGGATACTCCCACCTGGGGAGCTGCTAGACCAACCCCCCCAACCTGCTGCATGGTCTCCACCATATCGTCAATAAGCTTCTGGACGGACTTATCAATGATGGACACCCTTTTTGCCTTTTGCTTCAGTACCGGGTCTGGGAAATGACACATGGTCAGGACTGCCATTATGTTGGACTGTTCCTTTCCTGCCTAGCCAGGGCATCAACTCTGGATATCACGACTGTCAGAAATATAATGTTAGCATATTTGAGGCTGTATCGTCTATGGCTGGAATTGAGCCATGAGTAAGTGCGAGTTGTTAGATGGGATTCCTCTCTCAGGTGTTCCGCTTTAGGGCATATTGGCAAAAGCTGCCAGAGATGCGTAAGCCACTCCCACCATACTGGGACCGGTATGGGCGCCTAGCACAAGGGACATAGGACCAATTGGAAGCCAGGTGCAATCAAATCGTTGGTCAACTAGCTCGCGTAACATAGCTGCTCCTTCGGGATTGTGTGCATGGAGCACCTGTACTCGCAATGCACTGCCAGGCGCGTGCTGACGGGTCATCAGGTTAACTAATCCGTTGACTGCATTCTTGAACGTTCGTGCCTGGCCAAGTTGCACATAAGTTCCATTCACCTTTTCCACCCCGATTAGCGGCTTGATATGCAGCACTGAGGCTATTAACCCTTTCATATGACTTATGCGTCCACCATGAATCAAGTAATTGAGTTCTTTCAGGGTGTATATGCTCTCGCTGGCAGCACCGATACGCTCCATCAAAGCCAGAGTTTGGTCTTTCGACCAACCAGCTTTCAGTGCTCGGGCGGCTGCCTCTACTTGCCATCCCGCTGCGGCAGATAAGGTCTTGGTGTCAACGTGGGTAATGTTCGCCTCCGGTACCAGTTTTGCTCCTGCTTGAGCGGCGTTGAACGTGCCGCTCAGACCTGAAGTCATGTGAATGGACAGAATGTCCGGGTCGGTGGTCGCCAACCGCCGATAAGTCTCGGCAAAATCTCCCGCCGAGGGCTGCGATGTGATAGGAAGGCTATCGGTCGCGGCCAGCAAGCGATAGAATTCGTCCGGTTGGATATCCACGCTTTCGCGGTAGGATTTGCCTTCAAGGGTAACGATGAGAGGCACAACATGAATGTTCTGTTCGGCTGCTTGCTCAGGGGATAAGCATAGGTCTGTTCCACTATCGGTTACAATTTGCATTTCTGCTTTCCTTTACGAACTGGTCGCATCCTCAGTTACCATTTCAAAATAGCGGTCTTACTATAACTCTCCTTATACCCTGATTTCTCTCATTACTATTGTAGCAGAAATGGAGTCAGGTAGATAACTAACCTCTTTGAGTCTAACCTTGTAGAGCAATTAGGTCTAGTGCTAGAATGGGCTTACCGCAGGAAGGAAGTATGCCGTTAGATTCCATAATTGTCAAAGGGGCTCGGGAGCATAACCTCAAGAATATAGATGTAGTTATCCCTCGGGATAAGCTGGTAGTCATTACCGGTGTCTCTGGCTCAGGCAAGAGTTCATTGGCGTTTGATACCATTTATGCCGAGGGGCAACGCCGCTATGTGGAGTCTCTGTCTGCTTATGCCCGTCAGTTTCTGGGCAGGATGGAGAAGCCTGAAGTTGATTATATTGAAGGCTTAAGTCCAGCCGTTTCCATTGACCAGAAGGGGCCCAGTCGCAATCCACGGTCTACCGTCGGTACCGTAACCGAAATTTATGATTACCTGCGACTGCTTTTTGCCCGGGTTGGTCATCCCCACTGCCCCAAGTGCGGGCGCGAGATTACTGTGCAGACGGTGCAGCAGATTGTTGATGCTATAAACGCCCTTCCTGCAAATAGCCGCATCATGATTCTGGCATCACTGGTGAGAGACCGTAAAGGTGAGTATCAGGGGGTATTTGATGACTTGCGTAAGGCAGGTTATGTGAGGGTTCGGGTTGATGGTGAGATTCATGACCTGACTGAAGAATTCCAGTTGGATAAGAACAAGAAGCATTCCATTGAGGTAGTAGTAGATAGGCTGGTAATGGGACAGGGCGAAAGCCAGAGCCGCATTGCTGATTCAGTGGAGACTGCCCTCAAGCTGGGGGCAGGGGTGGTGCTGGTATCAATTCTCGGCGGTGAGGAGTTACTCTTCTCAGAGCACTTTGCCTGCGTCCACTGCGGGATTAGCCTGGGTGAGATTGCCCCCAGGACATTTAGCTTTAATTCCCCTCACGGCGCCTGTCCTGCCTGCACTGGGTTAGGGATTAAACTGGAAATAGACCCTGACATGATTATCCCCAACAAGGGACTATCCATAGCTCAAGGGGCAGTCCACCCCGGATGGTGGTTCTCTTGGCATGCTGATGAGCTGGAAATGTTAGCCCGACGTTATGGCTTTTCTGTCCATACGCCGGTTAAGGAACTTAGTGAACGTCACCTTAAGCTTATCCTTTATGGTGAAGAGGGTGAGCTAGTAAGGCATAGGAATCGTTATGGTCGGGTCAGGGAATATTTTACCGGGTATGAGGGAGTTATTCCTTATCTAAAGCGCCTGGCTCACGATACCCAGTCGGAGCATACTCGGGCTGAGATTGAACGCTATATGGTATCCAGACCATGCCCTGTTTGTGAAGGCAAGCGGCTCAAGCCGGAGTCTTTAGCCGTAACCATTGATGGCAAGAATATCATTGATGTTAGTGCTATGTCAGTGGTTCGGGCATTAGAGTGGATATCTGCCATTGGTGGTAAGAAGAAGGGAGTGCTCAATGAGCGGGAACGACTCATAGCTCACCAGATTCTCAAGGAACTTCAAGCTCGTCTCGGTTTCCTTGAGGATGTGGGGCTGGACTATCTCACCATTGACCGTGCCTCGGCTACCCTCAGTGGCGGTGAGGCACAGCGAATCCGTTTAGCCACCCAGATTGGCAGCGGGCTGATGGGGGTTCTTTACATTTGCGATGAGCCAACGGTGGGCTTACATCCTGCCGATGACTTTCGCCTTATTGAGACCCTGAAGAGACTTAGGGATTTGGGTAATACAATATTGGTTGTGGAACACGATGAAGCTATGATGCGGGCCGCAGACCACATTATTGACATGGGACCAGGGGCTGGAGAGCATGGTGGCCGGATTGTTGCCACAGGCACCCTCTCCGATATTATGAATTGTAACCGGTCAATAACCGGTCAGTATCTGAGCGGAGTAAAGCAGATTCCTTTGCCCTCGGGGCGGCGCCCTGGCTCAGGGGAGGAGCTGGTGATAAAGGGGGCTAGGGAGAATAACCTGAAGAATGTAGATGTTAACATACCTCTGGGCAAGTTTGTCTGTATAACCGGCGTTTCGGGTAGCGGTAAGAGCACTCTTATTGATGACATAATGTATAAAAAGTTAGCTCAGATGTTTTATCGGTCAAGGGAGAGGGCGGGCAACTGTGATGATATCATCGGGGTGGAGCATATTGACAAGGTAGTCAATATTGACCAGTCACCTATTGGGCGGACTCCGCGGAGTAACCCCGCTACTTATACCGGGACTTTCACCCTAATTCGTGAGCTTTTTGCCACCGTTCCTGAGGCTCGAATGAGGGGTTATGCTCCGGGTCGTTTTTCATTTAATGTTAAGGGCGGACGGTGTGAAGCCTGTCGGGGGGAAGGATTTATAAACATTGAGATGCAGTTTTTGCCTGATGTCACTGTTCCCTGCGAGGTGTGTAAGGGGAAGCGCTACAATCGTGAAGCTTTGGAGATTAGATTTAAGGGTAAAAATATAGCTGAAGTATTGGATATGACGGTGGAGCAAGCCCTGTCTTTCTTTGAGCATTTCCCCCGGGTGAAGAGCAAGCTGGCAACTCTGCATGATGTGGGACTGGGCTATATTCGCCTGGGGCAACCGGCGCCTACCCTCTCCGGGGGTGAGGCACAGAGGGTCAAGCTAGCCACTGAGCTATCACGACGCGCTACGGGCAGGACATTATATATTCTTGACGAACCCACTACCGGTCTCTCTTTTGAAGATGTGGCGGTATTACTAAGGGTATTACAGCGCTTGGTGGACGCTGGTAATACTGTGGTAGTCATCGAGCATCACCTGGATGTGATTAAGAATGCCGATTATATTATTGACCTCGGTCCCGGGGCTGGTGACCGGGGTGGTTATGTTGTTGCTACCGGGACTCCTGAGGAGATAACCCGCCAAAAGCCTTCAGCCACCGGACAGTATTTAAAGAGGTTATTAGCTAAGAATATTGAGTATGCTTTAACCAGTTGACTAGTGCTAGTTAACTTCTTTTTGTGTGGTAACAGTTCTGGATGAGGGGTCGTCGGTGACTTTCCTTTTTATTTTCTGGGTTGGGGAGACCATATTGTCATTAAACAGGGAGATTGTAATTGACTGAGAAGAACAAGCCTAAATTTTTCTATGGGTACATTATAGTTTTAGCTGGCTTTGGTATCCAGGCGGTAGGGTGCGGCATATTCGTCACCTATGGTGTCTTTTTCACTCCGTTATTAATTGAGTTTGGCTGGATGAGGGCAACGCTCTCTGGTGCTGCCTCATTGAGTTTCCTTTTATTGGGCTTTATTAGCATTATCGTCGGCAGACTGTGTGATAGGTTTGGTCCCAGAATAGTTATGACTGGCTGTGGTATCTTTTTGGGTTTAGGGTATTTGTTGATGTCGCGAGTTAGTGCTATCTGGCAGTTATACCTGTTCTATGGGGTGGTGGTAGCTATGGGTGCAAGTGGTCTGGATGTTTTGCCGTTATCTACCGTAGCCAGGTGGTTTACTAAGAGAAGGGGGATGATGAGCGGCATTCTTAAAGTTGGTGCAGGTTCCGGCACGTTGATTATGCCATTAGTGGCTAGTTGGCTTATCTTAGGCTATGGCTGGCGTACCTCTTACTTAATTCTAGGTAGTGTCGCTTTTATTTTTATCATATTGGCAGCACAATTTCTAAGGCGCGACCCGGATGAAAAGGGGCTGGCGTCCTATGGTGCTGATGAAGCCAACGCTGGTGCAAATATGGTAGAAGAAGGGTTTTCTCTTCGGGAAGCAGTTCACCTCAATCAATTCTGGATGCTTTGCACCGTGTGCGTACTCATTTTTTTCTGTTTAGATACTATCATGGTTCATATTGTTCCTCATGCGGTGGACCTTGGGATTCCGATGACAAGTGCTGCCAGTGTTCTGGCTATTATTGGAGGGGTGAGTATGGCTGGCAGGGTTATAATGGGTAGTGCTGGTGACAGAGTGGGGAGCAGGTTGGCTGCGATTATTTGCTTTCCTATAATAGCGGTTGCTCTATTTTGGCTGCAAATAGCCGAAGGGTTGTGGATGTTATACCTGTTTGCTGCTGTATATGGCTTCGCTCACGGAGGCTTTTTTGCCTTGCTCTCACCACTGGTGGCTGAGCTATTCGGGCTGAAGGCACATGGTGTAATCTTTGGTATGGTTATCTTCAGTGGTGCCATTGGCGGTTGTTTGGGGCCGGTCATGGTAGGTTATACCTTTGATATAACCGGTAGTTACCAGTTGGGCTTTCTGATTTGTGCTTTGCTGGCGGTAACTAGCTTTATAATAGCTCTGTGGTTAAGACCGACCGATAGCAAGGCTCTTAAGTCAGCGGGTGGCATTTAGGCTATGATTAGCTAAGGAAAGGGGATTCTATTCTTGATTAAAGGTGGTAAGCCCACATTGTTTTACGGTTATGTTGTAGCGGCATCTGCCTTTTTTATTTTGATGATAGTGGGCGGAACGACGTATTCCTTTGGCGTCTTTTTCCAGCCGCTGTTAGACGAGTTTGGCTGGACAAGAGCCATGACCTCGGGCGCCTTCTCGCTGTATATGGTTCTGCATGGTTGTTTGTACATTGTTACCGGGAAGCTAACTGATAAATATGGTCCCAGACTGGTGGTAACAGTATGCAGCCTCTTTTTGGGTTCAGGCTATTTGCTGATGTCACAGATTAGTGCTGTCTGGCAATTATATCTCTTCTATGGAGTGATGGTAGGTGTTGGTACTAGTGGTGGCTGGGTTCCGATGCTATCCATAGTAGCTCGGTGGTTTGTCAAGAAGAGAGGGATGGTGACAGGTATTGTTGCTTCGGGCATAGGCTTGGGTACAGTTATTATGCCCCCGGCGGCAAGGTGGTTGATTTCTGCCTATGGCTGGCGCCTTTCCTATATCGTGATGGGTAGTGTAGCCTTGATAGTAACTATGGTAATAGCGCAGTTTTTAAAACGCGACCCGAGTGAAATGGGGTTGGTGCCCTATGGCGCTGATGAAGCTGTTAATGAACGTTTAAATTCAGCAGGTGAAGGCTTCTCTTTTAGTAAGGCAATTCGCAGTAGGCAATTCTGGGCATTTTGTTTAGCTTTATTGGGATTTGGTTACTGTTTACAAACTATTATGGTACACATTGTATTATACGCTACGGGATTTGGAGTTTCTGCTGTCATTGCTGCTACTATTTTAGCCTGTATCGGTGGGGCAAGTGTTGCCGGTAGACCTATGATGGGTAGTGCTGGCGACAGGATAGGTAATAGACTAGCTATGGTGATTTGCTTTATTGCAGTGTTTGCGGCTTTGCTCTGGCTGTTAATCGCTAGAGAGCTATGGATGTTTTACCTATTTGCTGCTTTCTTTGGCTTTGCCTATGGTGGTATATCAGCCGTGCAGTCACCATTGGTGGCTGAATTGTTTGGTTTAAAATCACACGGTGTGATTTTTGGGGCGGTTACCATGAGTATTGCCATAGGGGGTGCTATCGGCCCGGTTGTAGCCGGTCACATATTTGATGTCACCGGTAGTTATCAGCTAGACTTTTTAATCTGCGTTGCGGTTTGTATTATGGCGATGGTAACAACTCTATTCTTGAGACCGACCAATTATAAGGGGAGAACCAATGAATAGGAAAGAAGCGCTTATTTCAGTTGAAGCTAATGTGGAAAATAAGAGTCTGCTGAGGCATATGCTGGCTACCGAGGCTATTATGCGTGCCTTGGCCAGACAGCTTGGTGAGGATGAGGTTGAGTGGGGGCTCACCGGCCTGCTACATGATATAGATATTGAGCTTGTCGGGGGAGACATGAGCAATCACAGTAAACTAGGGGCTGATTTGGCTAGGGAGCTGGGAGCTACTGAGGCTATGGCTCATGCTATTCTATGCCATAATCCGGCTCATGGCGTTTCCCCGGAAACAAAGCTGGACAAGGCTTTATTCTGTGCTGACTCGCTTGCTGATTTAATTATAGCAGCAGCTCAGGTTCACCCCGATAAAAAACTGGCTGGTCTTGAGGCTGGGTCAGTGAGGAAGAGTTTTAATGAAGAGAGCTTTGCCGCCGGAGTGGATAGGCAGCGAATCGCTCGGTGCAGCCAGGTTGGGCTTGACCTTGACCAGTTTATTGAACTGGGGTTAACGGCAATGCAGGGAATCGCCGATAGCCTTGGTCTATAAAATTGGTTAACAACCTACCCCCTTATTCCCCCTCCCTTGTAAGGGGGGGGGGGATAGTTTTGAAAGAGGGACTGGCACCCCTCTTAAACACCCCACATGGTTGCCCTCAAAGGAGGGGAGATAAAGAGAATAGGGGCTAATGCCTCTCTCTATAATCTTCCCCCGTCTCCTTTGATGATAGGAGCTTATAGAACTCCCTCCCCCTTCCCCTTATCAAGGGGAAGGGGGATAAGATTCAGTAAAGACTTAGTTGATGAGGTGTGATAAAATGAGAATATGCAAGAAAAGAGTTATTGGAAGCCATTACTTAAGACATCTGGGCGAAATACATTGTCATTTTTTGGGTGGAATATTGGAACTCTTACATATACAGCTTTTTCCCTGCTGGCTACCATTGGAGCGTATTTCTGGTTTGAGGGAATGGAAGCTGTGAACGAACAATTTATCGCCGTAATTTTTTCTCTTGTAATTCCCAACATAGCTGGCATAGCTACGCTGATGGGTATTAACATTCTAAGGACGTCTAAAAGAATGGTTATTGAAAGAGACCAGAGAATCACACAGCTTGAGAAATTGCTATATCCTCCCAAAGCATTGAGTGTCTTTTTTGAGCCTAGTGATAGCAATTGCTTTGAATTCTATGACGACAATCAACTTTTCATAGAACATTATAGAATTAAAGTTATCAACAATGGGAAAACAGACCTAAGTAACGTTAAAGTAATATTGAAAAGGTGTCTTAAGATAGACACTCAAGGTGAGTTTGTCTTAGGAATAAGACCAGATATCTTAGAACCATTATGTGAAAACCATGACGGATGCTTTGAACTATCTGCCAAGACAGAAAAGTATGTGAATGTCTTTGACCATTACTATGGGCAACATTGCCATCCTGATGAAGAGGGATTGCTATTTATTCAGTTTGTTAAGGATGTAAAGTATGCGTGCTCAAGTATTCCTCGAAATGCAGATAATATAAAGTTTAGATTGGAGTTGGTTGCAACAGCAGACAACACAGCTCAAGTAGAATCTACGCTGGAAGTAGCCACGAATAAACAGGGAATACCAACCATTAAGCTGGTCAACGAGGCTAGTTAAAGACTGGGCAGAAGTTATAAGCCAAACAAAGGTGATTATACCCACAAAGCCTATATTGCTGACAAAGAGAATAACCGTTACAAAAAGAAAACATCCAAAGAAAAAGCCAAAAGACTTAAAGCAAAGAAGGTTCGTTGAAGCCAGTATAATATCACCTAGAATGAGTTGAGGTGAAATATGAAGTTAGGAATACTATTGATAATTATAGGAATTGTGGTTATGACGTGGTGGGGTGTAGTGCCGATTACATTGATACTCTTAAGATTGCCATCAGAAGGTTTATCTGTAAATTGGGGAACACTAGGCTTGAGTTTGGCTATTGCTCTTTTTGGTGGTGCTTTACCATTCACAATTGGGCAAGAGCAAATCAAAAAACATAAAGCCAAGAAAGATGACAAGTAGAAAATCAACCACAATTATACTTAACCGGGGATAAAGGGGGATGGGGTTGTAAACTTTGCCAGAAGTAAATCTTGAATCTAAATGTTTTGGTTTTTGGTAATTGGTATTTTGGATTTGTTTAGGGTTTCGTGCTTGGGATTTAGGATTTCACTATGGACTTCACCCATCTGATGAAAATATCTTCCCCTAAATAAGCTAACCCATCTCAAGCGTTGAGCCTTCGGCGGTTTTGACCACATCAATGCGGGTGGGGAAGGCGTCCTTAAGCTCGTCAAGGTGGGTAATAATCAGTATCTTGTCAAAGTCATCCTGGATAGAGTTTATTGCCTCTTTGATTTTTTCCAGCCCGACACTGTCTTGGGTGCCGAAGCCTTCGTCAACGACCAGGGTGGGCAGTGGTGCTCCGGCTCGCTTGGCTAGTAGCTTGGACAGGGCAATGCGGATGGCAAAGTTAATACGGAAGGCTTCACCACCGCTAAACATTTCGTAGCTGCGCATGCCCAGCTCATCGGAGATATTAATATCCAGGGTTTCCATTAAGTCCCCCTTCTTTGTCTCCCGCTGGGTCTCAATTTTGACATGCATTCTATTATCGGTCATGCGCCCCAGCAGTTTATTGGCTTCAGTTTCAATCTCAGGAAGTGCCATTTCAATGAGCAGGGCCTGTATCCCTCTTTTACCAAATGCTTGGGCTAACTCCTGGTAGATTTTCTCCTCTTTGGAGAGTTGACCCAGCAGTTTTTCCTTCTCCTTCTTTTTAATCCCCAGTTCAAAACAGCGGTTTATCTTCTCCTTGGCACTCCATATCATTTCCTGGGATTGGTGTTGCCGGGTGAGTAGCGCTTGATGTTCGGCTTCTGCCTGGTTTAGTTCATTAACTATCTGCGGAAGTGAGCTAATTTCTAGAGACAGAGCTTGCCCTTTTTGGTTATCTGACTCCAGATTACGGCATAGCTCTTGAGCAGCCTCCTCGGCTTTGGAGGTCTCTTCCTTTTCTTGATTGATGAGCCTTTCGGCTTCTTCCAGCCTCAGTTTCTGGTTTTCATATTGTCCCAGGGTAGTCAGGTCTTGGCGGACCTCTTCGTGCTTATGTGAACCGTAGTCAAGTTTGGTCAATTCGTCTTCGAGCTGGTGCAAAGCCTCCTGTTCAATATGAGCAAAGTCCTTGCTGGCCAGGCGCTGTTCAATTTCAGTCAGTCTTTTTCCCTCTTCATTTAACCGGTTAGTGGCTTCTTCAGCCTCAGTGATTTGCTGGGTGAGGATACTGGCTCTACTTTGGGCTGAGGCTTTATCCTGATTTAGCCTTGTTTCTAGCTGTAGCACCTCATTTTTAGCCGATTCAAGCTCTACATTCTTGCCAGCCAGCTCATCTTGTTTTGCCTTTTGAGAACCGGATTTGCTCTGCCTATCGGCGTCATATTTGGTTTTTATTCGCTCAATACCGTCTATACCCAGGTCTGTCTCACATAGCGGGCACTTGGCACCGCTCCGGGTTACCAGGAGGTTGAGCTTTTCTTCTATCTCCCTTATTTCTTGCTCTAGCTGGGCGTTATTGGATTCCAGATAATGAACTCGAGCTTGTAGTTCCTGGCAAGCCTGTCTTTTCTGGTTTAGTGTTTCTTCCTGCATAACCAGTTGGCTCAATTGAGTTCGTATCTGCTGTAGCTCACTTTGGCAGAGGGGTAACCTTTGTGAGGTAGCTTCTAGTTCCCTGATTTTACTTTGAATTACGGCGTGGTCTTTAACCAGGGCTTGCCCTGCCTGGGATATCGTCATTTCCAGCTGGTGCTTGCGTTCGTTGAGAGAAGCCAGGTATCTGAACTTCTGGTCAAGTTCATCACACAATTTCTTGGCTGAACTAAAGCGGGTATAGCCTTCCTCTATGGCGTTGCGCTGGGCGATTAGCTCTTCATACTCCCTGACTCTGGACTGGTGTTGCTTCGCCAGTTCGGTCCAGCGTTCCAGGTCTCTTTCCGTCTGGACGATATGCTCCTGCAATTGAGTTAGCTGTTGTCTCTTGTTTTCCAGCAGGTCCCTTTCCTGTCGCAGTCCAGTCAGCCTGGACTCGTGCTCCTTTATTACACTTTCTATCTGAGTAAGCTGGCTCTGCGCCGTTTCCAGCTCAGCTTGGTAGGTGGGAAGCTGGGCTAATTCGTTATCAATATCCTGAATGGCAGTATTTAGCTGAGTACTTTCCGATTCCTGCTGTTTTGCCAGCTCTTTAGCCTGTTCCTCCAGCTCATCATAGAAGGAGAGTCCGAGAATATCAGCCAGCACTTGCTTGCGTTTGACCGGCGGTTGCTTGGTGAATTGGTCGGCTTGACCCTGCCGCAGGAAGGCGCTGTTAATGAAGGTGTCATAGTCCATATGCAGAAGCGCAATAATTTTTTGCTGTGTTTGGGCTATTCTGTCGCCGGAGATTACTCTGAAACCGTTATCGCTGGCGATGAATAAGTCCAGGCTGCTCTGTCCTGATGCCCGCCGCCGTTTTGGTCGGGAGTGCTTGCGTATGATGCGGTAGGGTTGCTGCCCCACAGCAAAGTCAAACTCCACCTCCATTTCCGGCTGTCCCAGGTTAATGAGGTCGTCATCACTTTTGGCTCTGGTTTTTCCCCACAATGCCCAGGTCATAGCATCAATCAGTGCTGACTTACCATGACCATTATCGCCACAGATGCAGGCAGTGTGGATACCGTCAAAATAGAGTGGAGGTACACTGTCCCGGTAGCACATAAAATTGCGTACTGATAGCTTTATGGGAATCATCTAACAAGCCTCAGATAACTACCTTTTAGTTATTTTAGCATAATTAAGGAATTGTTTATCTACCCATCTCCTCAATTTTTCTGTTCCTTGGAAGGTTGGAAAATTCTTGACAAGAACAGGTCAACTACTTATAGTATCCATTACCTTTATGTTAATTTCGCATAAGACTATTTAAGACGAAATATATCTAAAGGCTGGGGATTTGCTAGTAGCAAGGCTAATAAAAAATAAGTATAAACAGGGGGTACAAAATGGAAGAGAAACAATTGATAAGAGTGGGGGAAGTCAGCCTGGAAAAAATGAGTTTAGAGCAAAGGCAACAAGCGGAACGGTTATATCACCAGCTGGGATTGGAGCCAGTAATTGGTACAGTGCTGAAGGAATTCCCTAGGACTCTTTCCGGCATGGATAGGTTTCTTGACAGGATATTTGGTCCATACGATGTAAAAGGTCGTGCCGATGCTATTGCTAGAGTAACTGCTTTAGTAACATACGGGTCATTAGGCGAACAGTATAATAAGGAAGTAGGAAGTTTAGAATCACGAATAACGTCATTAGAAAGGGAACGTGACCAGGCAAGAACTAACTACGACCATCTGGTGGAAAGAGTAGCCGAGCTGGTAGGGGGAGACTACCACGAATTAAAAACTAATTATGGCGAGCTTGTGAGAAGGCTAGCTGAGGTAGAACAGTTAAAGTCACAATTAGCGACCCTGGATAAGGAAAAGGCACAATTAACCGAAAAGTATGAATCACAAATAGCAACACTAAGAAATGAGCATGAGAAAGAGATAGGCAACATAAGAGCACAAATGGCTGACGGTGGTTCCAAAATAAAAGGACTAGAATCAGAAAAAGTGACTTTAACAAGAAATTATGACCAGTTAAAAACAGCTATAACCACACTAACCGAAGCAATACCATATGAGGAGATAAGGGAGAAACTGGGAGAAGAGATGCACGACTTCCTTCTCAAAGATTCAAAAGTACCGGATAAGGTAATTGGTGGTGTGGGGAGATTTATTGACTTTAAAAAATATTTGGGGGTAGCTGTGGAGAAGGGAGCTAAAGAAGCCGGTAAACGCGCCCAAAAAATATTAAGTAAAGCACTCCGTTAAGCAGTGGAACAAAGCGCTGACTCCCAGTTCAAGCGGGCAGGAGCAGTGCCCAACAGGCAAATCTGGTAAAATTATAAATTGCATTCATAAGTTGCATCTGTTCCGGGTTACCTATACTGATAAGCTTGGTAAAGTATTCTGTTTTAAATTCCTGGTCAAACTGGACATATTTTGAACCTAAATCTTTATCATCATCTTTGTCACTCAAAATGAGGTCCAGTGTGGGGAGAGATTGCTCTCCCTTTACCCAAAATCTTTCCTTGTAGGCTCGCAGGAGCTCCTTCCCCAGCCAGATGGTATACTTTCGTTTCCCTGGAGGATATACGGCTCTTAGCCTCTGGACTTCTTCCAGCAGTCCACATTCTTGAATCCGTTTAAAACTCCCTGCCTCCCTCAGTCGGCTCAGGTGAACCTCGTTGGGGGTGATTTCATCCAGAAGCCTGTCATTGGGAATATGCCGAGGAAGTCCTGTTTCAGCGGCTACGCATTCACGAAATACTTGTTGCGCTGACCCGAGAAAACTAAGATGACCCACTTGGGCATCAGGGTGTTTAAACAAAAGAAGACGGGGCTGACCACAATGCAGGGTCTCGGAACGAACCAGCCCATAGAAATCATTAGCCCACTGGTCTATCACCGGCTGACCTTCCAAGCCAAGGCATTGCCCTATTCGCTTCTTAAAATTTTTCCTCTTATCCTGTTGCGGCAGTTGGAGAAGTGTTTCCAGAGCAGTGGCAATGTCCACCAGGCGACCAGCAATATTACAGAAGGAATACTTCTGGAAACTCTGGTTATACCACTCCAGAGCCAGAAGGATTCTATTTTCTTTAGGCTCTTCCATCCTGCGATTGTAGAAGCATTCCCTGATTCGGTCGGAATCTTCCAGGTGGGAAGCGTGTAGTACCCGGAAGTCCACATACCAGCCGGGTGGATGGAAATTTTGATGTTTTGGGCTTAACCAGATTTCCTGATTGAAATTTACCCAGCCGTGATATAGGTGGAAGTCACCTTTACCCGCTGGTGGCAGCTCAAAAGCATAAAGGTAGGTGTACTCTACATTATCCAGAACTTGGGTATCCGGGTGCAATAAAGCATACCGCAGAAGGATGATAGCCTTGCGCGCTTCTTTAAAAGTTTCCTCGGTGTTTTTGTTGTTGTTGGCAAGGAAGTAGGTTAGTGCTTTTACTACACCTCTATCCGAACTGAGTCCACGGGTAGTGGCAAAACAGGTGGAAAGCTCTTGAAGGAAGTTTCGGTCAGATTCTGCTGATGGGGCGTGGTTTCTGCCATGCCAGTCAGGTACTCCGAAGAAGGTTACATCACCAAGCTGGACGGGCTCATCGTAGAAGTAAATGTAGGGTAAAATACCGAGTAGCTTATCCATGATGTATTGTTATTACAGGTAGTCCTTTAACTTTCGGGAGCGGCTGGGGTGGCGGAGCTTGCGCAGCGCCTTAGCTTCAATCTGGCGAATTCGCTCTCGGGTTACATTGAATTCTTTGCCCACTTCCTCCAGAGTTCGACTTCGCCCATCTTCCAGGCCGAATCTGAGTTGAATTACTCGCTGTTCACGAGGGGTAAGGCTGTCTAATACTTCGCTAATTTGCTCTTTGAGCAGTTGCCGGGAGGCAGCATCGGCTGGTGGCAGGGCATTCTGGTCCTCAATAAAGTCGCCCAGGTCGCTGTCTTCCTCATCACCAATGGGTGATTCTAGCGATACTGGCAGTTGTGATAGCTTGATTATCTCTCTGACTCTTTCCGGAGGCAGCTCCATTTCCTTGCCGATTTCCTCGGAGGTAGGTTCTCGCCCATACTCCTGAGCCAGGCGGCGGCTTATTCTCAGCAGTTTATTAATGGTCTCCACCATATGGACCGGGATGCGGATGGTTCGGGCTTGGTCGGCTATGGCTCGGGTAATAGCCTGGCGAATCCACCAGGTGGCATAAGTGCTGAATTTATAGCCTTTGTGATAATCAAATTTCTCTACGGCTCTGATTAGCCCCATATTTCCCTCTTGAATGAGGTCAGCGAAGGATATACCCCGTCCAATATATTTCTTAGCTATGCTGACCACCAGACGCAGGTTGGCGTCGGTGAGATGCCTTTCGGCTTGTTCTGCCTCACGTTCCATATTATCCAGATAGGTATTAAATTGCCTTTCATGAAGCTGAAGAGAATTAAGAAAGGAGGAATTTGTGACCAGTTTTTCTATATCAGTTAGAGGGGTGTCTTCTCCAGCGATGTCGGTAACTTCTCTGGGTAACAGGCTAATATTTAGCGAGAGATTGATAAGAAGATGCTCTGTTTCCAGCACGGGTATATTTGTCTGGTGAGCGATATCCTGAATTAGCTGTCGGTCTATCTCAACCACGATACTTTCTTGTAATTTGGTATTAAAAATGCTGCCTATGGAGTTGTCCGTGGGGGTTAAGCCAAGCTGTTCTTGGAGGGATATGATAATGTCTGAAGTTTGCCCCAGCTTCTTTAATATAGCAATTAATATTTCAGTTGCCGAAGGGAGCCGGTCATATCTCTGCAGGTAGTCTTGTTTGATTTCATTGATGCAGTTGCCCTCCTCCATCTTTTTGGCTAGGACTTTTTCATCGGCGGCAGTAAGTAGATGCACTCTACCAATTTCGTGGAGATACATACGAACCGGGTCATCTACTACCTCCTGCTCCTCAGCAGGTTCTAGCGTTATTTCCAGGTTAGACGGTGCTTCGGCTTCAGTGCTCTCAACATTGATGTAGCCTTTTCTGTGTAGCAGTGATTCTGGCTCAATCCTTTCCTCGCTTGGCAGTAGCTCTTTATTATTCTGGTTGGGAGGAGGGAACTGGTTGAAGTCCTTGCTCTTTTCTGAGTTCACTGTTTACCTCCTTTGCCCTGCCCGCCTATGCCTTTTTGACTGAGAACTTCCCCCAGTTGAATGCTGCTTTCAATACCCTGCTCCTCAAGTTTAGCCAGTTCGGCGGCAGTTCCGCCCGTTTCAGCTTCCAAGGCTAATATTGTTTCCTTTTTCCTCTCCAAATCTCTAAGGCGCCTTTCTTGGAGGCGGAGGGTGCAGTTGGTATATTTCTCTCCTATCTGGTTGGGGGGTAAGCTTTTGGTTATCAGGTAATCAACATACTCCCACAGTGTTGTGTCCAGCTTATCCTTAAGGGATGATGCATCACTAGCCTGCTGACAGGCAATAAAGATTTCACGGTTTTCACTATTCTCAAAATATTCAGGTAAGGGGTGCTGGTTTGAGGCTTTAAGCTCAGGGTGCTGAAGTAGCAGGGCGAGGCAGTATTCCTCAACAGGGCTGGAGTGAATCGGGCGCAGAGCGTGGGTAAAAGCTTCCTCCTTAGGCTCTCGAGTTCTGCGCTCGGATTTAGCTCTACTTAGTGCTGTCTCCAATTTATGATAGCTGGTTCCCGTTAGTTCCACCAGCTTGTTGAGATAATGGTCTTGGCGGGTGGCATCCCTAATCTCAGCAACAATGGGCAGTAGCTTATCTACGGTCTGGGATTTACCGCTGGCGGTAGTCAGGTCAAGTTCAGAGGAAACCTTATCAAAGGTATAGTCAACTATAGGTACCGCCTCCTGTAATAGATGTTGCCAGGTTTGGGCGTCCTGTTTGATAACATCATCAGGGTCTTTGCCCTGGGGCATAATGATAACCTTTACCTCGGCATTAAGGGTATTCTCATAACCGACGCCCCTCAGAGTAGCTTCCTCACCGGCAGCATCAGCATCGAGGGCGAATAACAGGTTTTTGGTTAGCCTCTTTAGCATGCTGAGCTGTTTCTCGGTAACTGCGGTTCCCATAGAGGCGACCACATTGGTGAAGCCGTTCTGATGGGCGGTAATAACATCCATATAGCCTTCTACAATCACTGCCAGGTCCTGCTGGCGGATGGCTGTCCCGGCTAAATTTATGCCATAAAGATTGCTGCTCTTGTCAAAGGCTGGTGTTTGCGGTGAATTGAGGTATTTAGGCAGTGAATCGTCAAGCACCCTTGCCCCAAAACCGATAATACGTCCTTTAATATCGCTTATCGGGAACATTAAACGATTGCGAAATCGGTCGTAGGTTCTGCCATCCTCTGTTTCTGTCAGCAGGCCTGCGGTCACTAATTCCTTCTCGTTATAATCCCGCTCCAGTAGATATTCCTTCAAGGCGTCCCAGCTATTCAGGCTAAAACCCAGCTGAAAATCAGTAATAGTTTTTGATGAGAAACCCCGACCAGATACGTAGCTTTGTGCCTTTTTCCCCGCCGCAGAGTTGAGGAGCAAATTGTGGAAGTATTGAGTTGCTGCCTGGTTAACCTGATATAATAGTTCCTTTTCCCCGGTTTCCGGCTCAAACCTTGACGGGATGGTAATTCCTGTTCTATCGGCAAGGCGGCGCAGCGCTTCCCCGAAGGTAATTCCCTCCTTTTTCATTACGAAGGAGAAGGCATCGCCACCGGTATTACAGGCACCAAAGCAGTGCCAGCTCTGCTGCTCAGGATAAACAAAGAACGAAGGGTGTTTTTCGCTGTGGAAGGGGCATAACCCCCGGAAGGTCCGTCCCGACTTGGTTAGGCGAACGTACTGGCTGACAATATCAACAATATCTATCCTCTGCTTTACTTCGTCGATAACGCTCATCGTAGTATTTTGTAACCCTATCCCCTTCATCCCCATCCCCTTATCAAGGGGAAGGGGAATTGTGGTTTTGAAGGGGCAAAGCCCCTTCAAACTATCCTTAATAATGGGGAAGTAATTTCTTCAGAGGGGTATAGTTCCTCTAAAACTCCTCTTGTTACATTATACTTCAAAAGAGAGGGGGAAGGAATGGTGGTGAAGGGGTAAAACCCGCTCAACCTATCCCCGGCAGGCAGGTCCTAAAGTAGCTTCCATGGTTGTTGACCCCGCCCCTTCGCTCCCTTCCTCTTTCTTGGGGGAGTGGTTTTGATTGGAGTGATTTTGATTAAGGATAGCTCTTCAGCCATCCTCAGGGCATACTGGTCAGTCATACCGGCAATGTAGTCAACCACTCTCCGTTCCGTCTCATCGCTGTAAAAACGGTACTCTGGCGGTAGCTTGTTGGCATTCTTGGTGAAGTAGTCGTACAGGGCGCCGACCACTTCCTTTGCTTTCTCCGCCTCCTGCTGGATAGTCTGCAGGTTATATACCCGGTCAAAAAGGAACTTATGCAGGGTGTTGGTTGCCTCTAGAATCTCAGGACTCATATTGATGGCAGGCGTACCGGTGCTGCTATAACTCCTGACTTCCCACGAGGAGTTGATGATATCATAGACCATAGTGCCTATGCGCTGGGAGCGGGTGAAGCCTAATACCTTGACGGTGGAAAGGGGTAAATCGTTCTCAGTAATAATGTTAGCCCTTATCGCATCGTCAATATCATGGTTGATATAGGCTATGGTATCAGCAATCTTGACCACCTCGCCCTCAAGGGTATTTACCTTCCCCCAGCCCTGCCCCATGATATCTAGTTTTGTCTTGGAGTGGTTCAGTATGCCGTCTCTTACCTCCCAGGTAAGATTGAGTCCATGACCATCATTTTCCAGGAGGTCAACCACGCGCAGGGATTGTTCATTATGCCTGAATCCGCGGTGATAGAGTTCATCTAAAGCATCCTCGCCAGCATGCCCGAAAGGAGTATGACCCAGGTCATGACCCAGAGCAATTGCCTCAGTCAGGTCTTCATTGAGGTTCAGGGCTCGGCTTATAGTGCGGGCTATTTGAGATACCTGCAGGGTATGGGTAAGCCGCGTTATATAGTGGTCGCCTAACGGGGCGATGAAAACCTGTGTCTTATGCATGAGGCGGCGGAAGGCTTTGCTATGAATAATGCGGTCCCGGTCACGCTGGAAGACGGTGCGCACGGGGCATGGCTCCTCCGCTCTGAGCCTGCCCCGTGACGATTTGCTTTTTACTGCATAGGGAGAAAGGCTTTCTTCCCGCTCTTCTGTTAGCTGGTGAATATTAAGCCGATTAAACACTAATGAGCCAGTTCAACCTAACTAATTTTTAATTTCTTCTCGAGCTTGGCAATCAGTTCCCTGGTGGTGTCTATCATATCAGGACTTACCGAAACTGAGGTGCAACCCCATTTAACCAGACTTTCCGTTACCTCCGGGTAAACTGATGGTGCCTGTCCGCAGATGGAACAGGTAACGCCCCGTTTCTTGCATCCCTTGACCACGCGTTCTATAGACAGCATCACTGCTTCGTCGCGTTCATCAAAGGTTGCGGCTAGTTTCTCGCTGTCCCGGTCAATACCCAGGGTAAGCTGTGTCAGGTCGTTTGAGCCGATGGATACGCCGTCAATACCGACATCGAGGAACTTATCCAGCAGAATAACGTTGGACGGCACCTCAACCATCATCCAAAGCTTGAAGTTGTCAGATTGCTTTAGACCTACGGATTCCAGAATCTTCTTGGTTCGTGCCATCTCGTCAACGGTTCTGACGAATGGAATCATGACCCACAGGTTGTCATACTGCTCTCTTACCTTCTTGATGGCTTCCAGTTCCAGCTTGAACACATCAATATCGGAGACATACCTTGAAGCACCCCGGTAGCCAATCATGGGGTTTTCTTCCTCAGCTTCGTAGTTTTCGCCGCCCTTGAGGGCACGGTACTCATTGGTCTTGAAATCGTTGGTTCTATATACTACCTGGCGAGGGTAGAACGGTTTGGTAAACTTGATTAGCCCTTCCGCCAGCTTTTCCACAAACTCGTGCCCCCGCCCCTGGCTAATCATGTAGTTGGGATGCTCACCAATCCGGGCGATGATAAACTCGGCTCGGAGTAGTCCTATGCCGTCGACGTTGCGCTGTGCCACCCTATCGGCTATGTCGGGTTCAGCCAGGTTCACCAGGACCTTTGTCTTTGTTTTGACGGTTGACCCTGGGCCGCCACCGGCAAGTTTGGTCTCGGCTACCTTACCGTTGTAGACATTGCCTGTGGAGCCGTCCACTGTGATTACCTGCCCATCTTTCAGGGTAGAGGTAGCTTTGTTGGCACCAACGACGCAGGGTATACCCAGCTCACGGCTGACAATGGCAGCGTGGGCGGTCCTGCCGCCGCGGTCGGTAACGATGGCTATGGCCCGCTTCATTGCCGGGACAAAGTCGGGGGTGGTCATTTCGGCAACCAGGACATCGCCGTCGTTCACCTTATCTATCTGGGAGGCGTCAGGTAGTATCTTGACAGTACCGACAGCTATGCCTGGGCTGGCTGGCGCTCCCGATAGGAGCACCGGGGCGGTAATCTTGGGTGCAGCTTCAGTTGCAGCCTCTTTTATGGTGGTTACCGGGCGGGTCTGGACAATGAAGAGTTCCTTATTTTCCTTTGCCCACTCAATATCTTGTGGGAATTCATAGTGGTCTTCAATTCGTTTACCGATTTTGGCTAGCGCGAGGATATCCTCGTCGCATATTTTTTGTGCTTCTTGCTCGGCAGGAGTCAGAATCACTTTGACATCGGCATAATCACCGCTGTCCTGTTTCTGCCGTATCAGTTTCCACTCTTGCCTGGCAATTTCTTTCTTGGCGAGCTTCATCCCGTCCTTTTCCACAGTGTAAGTATCCGGGGTTACATCGCCGGATACAATCATTTCGCCCAGTCCCAGGACGGCTTCAATGATTATCTTGCTGGTATCGCTAAATATTGGGTCCAGAGTAAACATTACTCCGGAAACCTCAGACTGCACCATCTTCTGTACGGGGACAGCAATACCAACCTTGAAGTGGTCAAAACCCTGCTGCACTCGGTAGAAGATGGCTCGTGCTTCAAAGAGGGAAGCCCAGCACTTCTGAACGGCTTTTACGACGTCATCTTCCCCTTCAATGTTGAGGTAGGTGCTTTGCTGACCGGCAAAGGAAGCCTCGGGCAGGTCTTCAGCAGTGGCTGAGGAACGTACCGCAACCAAGCCTTCCCTCATTTCTCTATAGGCTTTGCGAATCTCTTCAGCTATTTCCTTGGGCATAGGAGCCTTTGAGATTATCTCTCTAACCTCAGCCGCAGTTTGCTGAAGTAGTTTACTATCGTTGACATCTACCGGTTCCAGTATTCCCCGAATTTCGCCGATGATTCCTGTTTGTTTCAGGAAATCAAAGTAGGCAGCAGCAGTTACAATAAAGCCAGGGGGAACAGGGATATTGGCATTAGTCATTTCCCCCAGATTGGCACCTTTACCACCAACCAGCCCTACATCCTTTTTACCGACTTCATTAAACCAGACTATATTCTTCTGACCTTTAACCATTACTTATCCTCCCTTTTACCAAGATTATTATATCATAATGATTTTTGACCAACAAGCTAACCTATGCTATATTTAGAAGTTGTCCAAGAACCTCACCCCCTTTTTCCCCCTCTCCTTGAAAGGAGAGGGGGAAGAGCTGATTCTGAAGGGGCGAAGCCCCTTCAGACTACCCTTCTTGGACAGCTTGATAGAGATTGTTTAAAGGGTGAGGGGTTGGTAAATAGCTTCATATTTGGGGGGATATAAGGTATGGAGATTACTTGGCTAGGTCATTCCTGTTTCAAGATTAAGGGCAGTCACGCTACGGTTATTACTGACCCCTATTCTCCGGAACTGGGCTACTCTTTGGGGAAGCCTGTGGCGCACATTGTGACGGTGAGTCATCAGCACCCGGGGCATTGTTATGTTCAGGGGGTTGATGGCGAACCGAGGCTGGTTACCGGACCGGGGGAGTATGAAATTAGGGGCGTCCTGATTATAGGCATCGCCACCTTCCATGATAAAGTGCGGGGCAGGGAGCGAGGCAAGAATACCGTCTTTCTTACCGAGGTAGAGGAGATTTCGGTGTGTCACCTTGGTGACCTGGGGCATGTGCTTACTGCGGAGCAGGTAGAGGAGTTGGGCAATGTGGATGTGCTGCTGCTTCCGGTGGGTGGGGTGTCCACTATTACCGCCTCTACGGCGGCTGAGGTAGTACGACAGCTTGAGCCAAAGGTAGTGGTGCCGATGCACTATAAAACCCCAGCACTGAATAAGGAACTGGAGCCAGTGGATAAGTTCCTCAAGGAGATGGGAATAGAGCAGCTTACCCCCCAGCCCAAGTTATCTCTTACTCGGTCAAGCCTCCCGGATAGCATGCAGGTCGTTTTACTTGAGTATTGCGGGACCACGAAATTGAGCTCTTCTGGCGGAGGATTAAACGATGGGCAGAAAAGACTTTTGTAGATGGTATAACGAGACTTCGGCGGTGAAACGGGCTTATGATTTAGGTCTAATTGGCAAAAAATGGGTGGAGAAGTATTGCTGGAATGGTGGCAAAGGGTGTGTCCGGAAGAAGAGGTTTGATGAGGAAGGATACGTATCTCCTGATTATGTCTTACCCGATGGAACTATAAGTGAGCGTGTTAAGAAGCACTTGGAGCAGAAATCCTAAAATCAGGCACCGGGTTCTCTGTAGTTGCTCAAACAAGTATTTACTGTAGATATATGCTCTAGTTTCCCCTTTACACCCGCCTATCGGTGATATTCTTTCTTTTCGTTGACACCCCATGCTTTTTACGTATGGGTCAGGGACGTCTGACTATTGCCACCATTGCCAGCATGGTAATTATTAGCAGTATTATCGTCAGGAACAGAGCGCCAATCAGATACTTTACCCAATCAGGAGTAGTTAGCTGAGCTGGGGCCGGTGCCGGCGGTGACGGTGGAGCTGGAGCTGGGGTGGGGGTGGAGCTGGGAGGTGGAGCCAGTGTTTCTTCGGGTTGCGGTTCAGTGGTAAAAGCACCAACCGCACTCCAGGCACTGCAGGTATCATCGTTAATGGCTCTGACCTTCCAGTAATAGGTGGTATTGTAGTTCAGGCTTATATTACACTCCCAGGCAGTACTGGGTAGGGCATAAGAGTCCATCTTCAGGATTGAAGGATTGGACAGGGCAACATCAGTAGATACTATTAACTCATACTTCTCAGCTCCGGCGACAGCGTTCCACTGAAGTACTGGTTTTAGCGGCACCTCACTGGCGCCAGCTTCAGGATACAGAAGTTTGGGGGCAGTAGCCTCATTGCCAAAACTGGTAGTGAATGACCACTTAGTCGACCAAGGGGATAGCATTGGCTCGGTAGCTCTCACCCGCCAGTAGTAGGTTGTATCTGGCTCAAGGTCTGATAGCCGGGCTGAGCTGGCTTTAGTATCACCCTCAAATGGGACGGGAGCGGTGGAGAAGTCGGTGTCATAGTCAAGTTGCCACTCATATTCGGTAGCACCCTCCAGCGTTCCCCAATCAAGGCTGACGCTGCTAATTTCGGTATCATTAAGCGTGCCTATGCCCGGTGCGTTATCCCTTGGTGAGGTCAGGGTGACCGGTGGGGTCAGGCTATCGGTAAAGGTCATTAGCCTGACATTATAGCTATCAGTTGACCATAATTGATTGCCCTGCAACCATAGCTTGGTCAGGGTAGCATCTTCATCAAGACCCCGGGTTACTGTTTCAAATGTCGGTCCCAGGGAATATGCTGGATTAAGCGAGCGCTCCATACCGCCATCAGCCTTGAAGTTAGCGGCGTATAGTGTGCCATCAGTTGAGGCTATCAATTGCCCGAGCCTGCCGCCACTGGGTAAGGTAGTATCTATGCTTTCCCAGTCAACATCTTTGCCGATGGTAAAGCGGTAAATACCCTTATCGGCGGTATCGCTGGCGGCGTAGACGGTGCTGTTGCTGGCGAATTTAGGGTCAGAAGCAACAGTTACCGAGCCGGCGAGGGGTGCTGAGACAGCATCCGGGGGCAGTGGTTCAAAGGATGAGCCGTCGTCGTCAGACCAGTAGACCCAGCCGTCGGTATTACCTATCAGGATAGTCTCATCACGCGCATAGTCGGGTGACAGGACTATAGAGTTTAACGGTTGGCTGCCCACTATTGTCCCGGTAGGGTAACTTAAACCGCTGTTAGTAGTATGGTAAACCAGTCCGTTACTGCCATCGTAGCTACCGGTAAACAGGCTATTATCGTCAACCACCGTCCATACATCAATAGAAGCTGAGGCGACTCGTCGGGAGCTGAAGTCTTGACCGTTATCAGTTGATTTCCATATTGCTGAATTGCTGCCACTCGTCCCGGCGATGAATACTACCCGATTACTGTCGCCATATTGGGGAGAAAGCGCAACGAGGTTGAGACGACCGGCATCAGCCAGCGTGCTGGTAAATACCCTTTCCCATCTGTCGCCACCACTCAGGCTACGCCACAGGCTGTAGTCGCCACCGATGCAGTTAGTTAGCATAAACAGGGTGTTATCCCGGTCGTAGCCGGGAGATACCGCCAGGTCAATAATGGTTGAAATAGCGGTGTCAATTAAGCCTGTCTGGTTCCAGGTAATGCCACCATCAGTGGTGCAGGAAAAGGCACTCTCACTGCCACTGGTGCTGGCAAAAGCTCTGCCCTGGCTGGTGAAATCGGGAGCCATAACCACATAGGTTAAGCTATCGCCAGACGGAGCCTTGTCGCTTGTTTGCCAGCTGTTGCCCCCGTCGGGGCTGGACCACACCTCAGCCGCATCATTTTCTCCGGCTAATAGTTGAGTATCTCCAATGTTACCGACCATGTCCAGGCTGATAATACTGGCATCAACGCCGAGGTCGTAAGCATTATCGGCATCGGCTCGATAGACATCGCCTCCGGTGCTGGAGACAACACCAACAAATAGCTCGTATTCCTGGGTAAAGTCGTCCGGGAGGCAGACATCAGAAGCGGCGGTGATGGCAAAACTGGTGGTATTGCCTTCAAGCAACTCAACCTCGTCTGTCCATTCCCCAATAACACCATGGTTGTTGACCATATAGGTGTGGCTTTCGTCGGTGACCACGGCGATTATCTGGGAATCGTCGGCAAATTGAGGAGAGCAGGCAATGGAGTAAACATCAAAGTTACCCGTCTCCAGGTCAGTCCACTTAGCCCCGAAACCTGCCTCAGGTAAGTAGTAGACGCTGCCGAAGTCAGAAGCATCGGTATCCGCCGTACCGATGAATACCTGGGGCTTATCCTCTTTATAGCCGACATCGATGCAGGAAATAGATTCGTTGGTATCAAGAGTGGGCAGGGAAGTGCTGGCTAATTCGCTGAAGCTATCTCCAGCGTCTTTAGATTTATAAACATGGCTGCCGTCGGTTACATAAATAATGTCGGCATCAAAATTAGAGCAGGCTATGTCAGTTATGGCATTTCCCTCGTAGTCGGTTTCCTGCCAGCTTTGTCCATCGGCAATGGACTTGAACAGCATCTCGGTATCGGTGCCGTTTATCTTGGCCACGGCATAGCAGTATAGGGTGCCATCAGTAGCCATAGTCAGGTGCTGGACATCTGAATCATCAGCCAGCATCCAGTTACCCAGCCTGCCCGCGGTAGGGATATTAACCCTTGACCACTTTACTGTACCCAGATAGGCGTTGGCTGGATTGATAGGTAAAAGTAAGGTAAATAAGCTCAACAGCCAAATTAATTTGGCGGCGAGCCTTATTTTTGCCACGTGGCGAATTTTACTCTGACCAAAGGGGGAAGTCAATAGGTTTAATTTTTATGCTGTTACCAAGGGAGGGGGAATTATTTAGACAAGAGAGGCTTCGCCTCTCTTTGACTCTCCTGGCCTAAAGCGTCGATAGGGGGTTTAAGAGGGGCTTAAGCCCCTCTTAAAATAAATCTTCCCCATCCCCTTGTAGAAGTACATAATTGACAATAAAATTCTTTTTAGACTATGAGCCTGTTAAGGCTAAGCAATTGGCAAAGAAAGTATAAACTTAAAGTAAATTAGAGAAGCACTAAAATATAAAACTACTGTATTTCAAAATGACCTAAAACATTTTGTTGGCTTTTGGTCATTTTGTTGGCTTATATAGTTAAATGGTGTAGACAATATTAATTTGTCTTGTGAGACACAAAGCGTCCTTTCGTTCAATGAGGCACAATCTAAGCGATTGTTGTCCAGTCTTTCTGTACTCCACGAATAACTTTACGAGTAAGCTCTGGTTGAGTATCCGTAATCTACATCGCTAGCATTACCTAATAGTTCACTACCTTCATCATCACCACTAACCCACTCTTAAGGTAAGTCCTAGAATGTTCTCGTAAACGATGCTTCATTATTATTCCTTCTAATCCGCCTTTTCTAAGATAATCCTTGAAGCCTCGGTAGTGAGACCCACCAGCAAAAAATTCTATGGTCCTTGCAACCGCAGCCCAAACATTCCTGGGCAGTGGAACCTGGAAATCTATGAAGATAAGGGCTCCTTCTACTCTAACAACTCTCTTCATCTCAGAAATGATTTGGTCTTGAATCAATCTTTCCTTGTCGTGCAATCCGAAAGATATGGAGGCATAGTCATAATAACCGTCTGGAAACGGCAGATTGGCAGCATCGGCGAGTTTAAAGTGGACGTTTCCCGATTTCTGTCTCAGTCTTTTCCTTAGCGCCGTTTTAAACATTTCCTGGCTGCTATCTATACCGCTGGCAATAATCCCGTGTCTCCCATACTCAAGAGCCTGTTCACCTGTTCCACAGCAAACATCCAGTACCCGGTCTCCAGCCTTCATACCCGCAAACTCAGGAGTGAACTTCCTGATATCCCTTAACAAAGGATCCACTAAAGTTTCGTAGTTAAATATTATCATCATTTTCAATCATAGCATGTAGCCTGGGAATGCCGAGATTGCTTAGTACGCCGTTTTGAACAGATTCTTTCTGATACAGCTTTATCTGAAGAACTTGAGCTGGTAACATTTCGCCCTTTTGATAGTTCGGCTTGTCACTTAGTCTGGAGTAAGCCATTGCCATGAATGGTGCTGAACCCTCATACCTGAGATTTATTGGTGTTACCCCTGGGACTTTTTCTGCGAATAGCTGAAGCTCAGTATCCCCTATCGCAAACACAAACTCCACGCCCTGAGCCTTAATCATGTGTACAATTGCTTCCCACACATTCATTATGACATCACCCCCTCACCACCAGCTTTATTTTTACCTGTATTTGACTATCAGCACCAGAACAGCTATCAGCAGGGCGCCGCTGACGCCTATCCATACCCAGAGGTAAGGTGGTGCCTTGGGCTGAGGTGGGGGTGGTGGTGCCGGTGGAGTGATTTGTGGTGGCGGTGGCGACTTAATTTCTACCGGTGGCGCTGGTTCAGCCATGGTGGTGAAGGCACCGCTTCTCCAGCTACTGATTACCACGCTGTCCTTGAGTGCTCTGGTCCTCCAGTAGTAGGTGGTGGAGTAAGCGAGGTCAGAATCGCACTCCCAGCTGTTGATAGTGGTGGTTACCTGGGGAGCACTGGTGAAGTCAGGGTTGTCAGCCAACTCAAGCTCATAGGTAGTGGCGCCGGAGACACGAGTCCAGCCGAACGATGGACAGACAACGACATCCTGAGCGCCGTTTTCTGGCATCCACTCAATGGTTCGTCCTACTGCTGCCAGCTTGGTGGTGAAGCTCCATTCCTCTGACCACCGGCTGAGCAGAGGCTCGCCCTGCTGCACCCTTACCTTCCAGTAATAGACTTCACCGTCGTTCAGGTCTTCAACAAGGTAGGAGGTGTCATCAATGTCAGTTACCGTGGTTACATGGGCAATAAAACTGGGGTCGTCAGTCCACTTCAGCTCGTACTTCTCCACCCCGGCCAACTCCTCCCACTCCAGAGTGGCCTGGTCGGTATCAGTGGTACCACCATTATCTTCAGGTGAGGTGAGGACTACTGAGGTGGTTAGATTATCCTGGTAAGTCCACAGTTCATCTTTGGCGCCGGCTTCGGCGTTGCGCGACCAGAGGATATCACTCCCGGTGGTAACCTGCAGGCTGGTTAGCTCGGCACCGCTATCAAGCTCAGTGTCCACCTGCTCAAAGATAACATCATCCATATCATCGGTCGGGTTGAGTGAACGCCACCCCCCGGCCCCGGCCTCATCATCCGAGGTGTAGAGGACGCCATCGGGGGTAATGGCTATGCCCGAAGCCTCAGTAACATCCGTGGTAAACTCCTTCCACTTCTGTTCCTCCCAGTCCTGGGAAGGGTCAACAATACAGCGGTATATCTCATCCCCGGAAGCGGCGTAAATAATATGGCTGGTGGGGTAGTCGGGGTCAAAGGCAACAAAGGTATCATCGGCGGCAGCGAGGTCGTTGCCTACCTGCTCCCAGTCTTCGCCAGCATCTTCCGAGATGAAGACACTGCCGTCTCCATCGCCAGCCACAATGGTATCGTCATCTTCGTAGTCGGGAGATAGCGCCATATGGTTAAATCTGGATAGACCGGTAGCCACGGCGTCGTTCCATGTTTTGCCATTATCCGTTGTCTGGTAGAAATTACCGTTGCTATCCCCAATTAGTATCGTCTCTATATCCACTATTGCCCAGGCATCGATATCCCCCGCCGTCCCTGCCTGGCTGCGTATCGGGGTAAAGCTAAAACCATTGTCGGTTGACCGCCATATTTCATCGGCGTCCGACTGGCAGACGAATACGGTAACATCATAAGCAAAGCCGGGAGATATCGTCACCTTATCAAAGTCGGGGACGGTTCTGGTTAAGTCTGAGGGTAGGGTTACCACCTGCCCCCCGGTTAATATCGCTTCCCAGATTTCACCGCCGGTAGTCGTCCGCCACAGGATTGGTCTGGTGGAATGACCAACGGTAATCATATAGATGGTGTTATCCGTGTTGTAGTTGGGCGACACCGCTATATCAGTGATGGTCACCAGGTCGTCACAGATAAATGCTGTCTGGACAAAAGTATCCCCGCTGTCAACACTGCGGGCAAAGCCGCCGTTAATCCCGGAAGTGCCGGCGTAGACAATATATTCTTCAAGGTGAAGACCGCCGAGGGCAACGCAGGTGTTGGAAGCGGTAGCGGTTACCGAGGGTGGTGTGTGGGCAGTTCGCCAGATAAGACCCTCGCGGTCGCTATACAGGGCATTGCCGCTGGTCAGCCCGGCAATGATGGTGGCATTGAACGCCTCACCAGCCACCGTCAGCGAGTGGACCGCCTTGGTGGTGTCCGGGATAAACATGGGGAAAATTACGGAGGCATCTGGTGCGTCTCCCCCGGCTATCATGTAGACGGCACTGGCTATCGTGGCATTGAGTCCGGCATACAGGAAGCATTTATCGCTGGATACCTCGGCGTCATAGTCACTGGGGAAAGCAAGGCGACCGCCGATTGGCACTATGCCGGCTAAAGTGGCGTCGCCGATGTCTCTCCCCCAGTCCGCCCAGCCCAGCTTGCTGGTAACCACTGTCTTGGTCTCGTCGGTAATCAGGGCGACAATCTGCTGGTCATCAGAGAAATTGGGGGAGAAGGCGACATCCAGGACATCACATTTGTTGCCAGCCTGCTGCCCACCAACCCACAGGTCAGCCCAGGGGGTATAGGATTTGGATTCATCATAGATGTAACCCCCGCCGAAGTCACCGGTATCAGCATCTCTGGAGCCGACCAGCACCAGGTGATGGTCGTTATAGAAGGTAACATCAAGTGAGGTAATCAGGCGGCTGCTGGTAACATTGGCGCCGCTGCCGTAGGCTGGCTTGTAGCCCACTTCATCAAAATTCTCACCGCCATCGGTGGACTTATACACATTATACTGGGTTGCCAGATATATGGTTTCGGTATCTTCCGGGCGGGGCATCATCAGTTCAATAATCTGGGAATCGGGGTCGGTCACCGCACCACCGCTCGGCTTATCGTCGTCAGGTAGTTCCCACAGCCTTGTCCAGGTATAGCCGTAATCGGTGGACTTGAACAGGTTATAGCCATTCAGGGGTGAACCGGTGATTTCCTCGGTAGCTATATAGACTGTTCCTTCGGTATCAGCACAGACAGCGGTAATGCCGGTGCTCTCGCCGGTGATGTCGCTGGTCAGGAGCCAGCCACCAGATTTGCCCTTCTCGGGGACGGAGAATTCAGTCCAGGTATTGGCTTCGGCAGCAGCCTGGATTGGGGGTGGGGCAATAATAGAGAGCAGGCTCAACAGTCCGCTAAGCCCCAGAGCAACAAAGATTTTTGTTTGTTTCATTCCTTCTAATCTTTAGTGAATTTTACTTGGCAATGAGACGTAAGTCAATCTGGTATTTGTTAGCAACCTACCCCCTTTATCCCCCTCCCTTACAAGGGAGGGGGGGGAAATAGTCTTGGAAGAGGGGCTGGCGCCCCTCTTAAACACTCCACATAGTTGCCTCCTTTAAGGGGAGAGGTAAATAGAGGAAGGGCTAATGCCTCTCTCTATAATCTCCCCCGTCTCCTTTGATGATAGGAGCTTATTGAATCGGAGTGTCAAAGAGAGGCGAAGCCTCTCTTACATAAATCCCTCCCCCTTCCCCTTATCAAGGGGAAGGGGGACAAAGGGGGATAGGATTTGAGAAGCACTTTTGAGCATTAAAAAGAGAGCCCGCCTAAAAGGCGGGCTCTCGGGGTATCAGGTTAGGTGTTCGTCCTATAGGGCTCGTCTGGTTCTGATAATCAGGACAACCACCGCAATGGTCAGGGCACCACCAATAGCGATTATCACCCACACCCAAATCGGGGTTACTGCTTCGGGTAAAATCACCTGAGGAGCGGGCAAAGTAATCTGTGGTGCTGGAGGTGACGGGGCAACTTCTACCGCTGGCGCTGGTTTGGCCATGGTAGTGAAGGCACCGCTTCTCCAGGCACTGATTACCACGCTGTCCTTGAGTGCTCTGGTCCTCCAGTAGTAGGTGGAGGAGTAGGCGAGGTCAGAATCGCACTCCCAGCTGTTGATAGTGGTGGTTACCTGGGTAGCACCGGTGAAGTCGGGATTATCCGCCAGTTCAAGCTCATAGGTAGAGGCACCGCTGACACGAGTCCAGCCGAATGATGGACAGATAATGACACCCTGAGCGCCGTTCTCTGGCATCCACTCAATGGTTCGTTCGACTGCTGCCAGCTTGGTGGTGAAGTTCCACACTGTGGAGAAGCGGCTGAGCAGAGGCCCGTCCTGCTGCACCCTTACCTTCCAGTAGTACATTTCACCATCATCCAGGTCCTCAACCAGGTATTCAAGGTCTTCGATATCGTATACCTTTACTACATGGACATCGAAGCCCTTGTTGTCGGTGTACCTGAGCTCGTAGTAGTCAGCGCCGTTAAGCTCTTCCCACTTAAGCCAGGCCTGGTCGGTGTCGTCAATGCCGGTGTCGCTCCACGGCTCATCAAGCATTACCTCTGTCGCCAGGAAGTCCTCATAGGTCCACAGCTCGTTGGTAACGGCACCATCGGTTGCCCACAGGACATTGGTCCCGGCGGTAAGCCTTAGACCGGATAGCACGGCGTTGGCATCAAGCTCAAAGCCGGTGGCCATCTGCTCAAAGACAACATCAACCATATCGTCGGTCGGGTTGAGCGAGCGCCAGGCACCGCCAACGTTGGCACTGGCTGCGCTAGCATCGGTGGCGTACAGCGTGCCGTCTGCCGAGCACATCAGACCGGAAGCCTTTACCATATTCAGTAATGTCTTGGTGGTGGTGAACTCGTTCCACTCCTGGTCTGCCCAGTCTTCGCCGGTGTCAATCTCGCAGCGGTCAATCTCGTCGCCGGAAGCGGCGTAGATGAAGTTGTTGGTGGCGAAGCCGGAGTCAAAGGTAACTATGGTGCTGGTGTCGGCGGCGAGCGCATCGCCGACCATATCCCATTCCTCACCGAGGTCCTCCGAGATGAAGACCTGACCGGCATCATCACCGAGAAGCAGGGTATCATCGTTCATGAAGTTGGGCGATACCGAGAAGGATACAATTGTAGCAGCATCGTCAACATCATAGTCCTCCCAGGCTCTTCGTCCATGGTTCGCTGTCTTCCACACCTCTTCATCACTGGTGCCGGCAATAACGGTATCAGCGTCAATCACCAGCCAGGCGGTAAGGGCATCGGGACTTTGGCTCAGCGCATCCCAGTCGTTGCCGCCATCGGTGGAGCGGTATAGAAGCGGTGCAGCTCCGGACAGAGCCACATAGACCGTCTCGTCCTTGGTGAAGCTGATTGACACCATCACCTTGGTAATGTCGCCCAGCTCAGGCGTGGTCAGGGTGCTGGTGAAGACCCTCTCCCACTCGCTGCTATGCCGCCACAGACTGTCAACATCAGTAACATTGTCGGTGGTCAGCAGGAACATGGTCTCGTCAACAGCGTAGTTGCGGGAGAAGGAGACATCCGAGATTGAGACTATGTCAGTGGAGACCAGCGCAATCTGGTTGTACAGGTCGCCGCCGTCAACGGTGAGGGAGACGGCGCCATCATCGCCATCGCAGGCTGCCCAGGCAATGCCGCTGTCGGCAAAGTCCTCGTCCATTATCACGAAGGCTTTATCGTTGCCTGACGGCTCCTTGCTGGCGTCATCCCAGCTGTCGCCGTCATCGGTGCTGTAGAGGACCTTATTATCGGTGTCATCCTCGGAGCCGGCTATCAGGCAGGTGGCTCCGAAGGAGCCGACCACATCCAGGCTGACGACATCAGTCAGAATGTCGCTGTCCTCTTTACCCAGGTTGTAGGAGTGGTCATCATCCACCCGGTAGACGCTACCACCACCCGAACCATCGGAAATGCCGACGAACATCTCGTAGTTGTCGTCGTCAAAGTCGTCGGGGAAGCAAATCCGGGAAGCCTCGTCAATTGAAATCGTGAGGCCGGCGGCATCAAGCAGGTCAGCCAGGGCATCCCAGTCGCTGATAGTGCCGCTGATATTGTTGACCATGGTGGTGTTGGCGCCGCCGGAGATTAAGGCAAATATCTCGTCAGTGTCGGCGAACTCGGGCGAGGCAGCTACGGCGTAGACATCGCAGCCAGCATCAAAAGCCTGGACATCCAGGTCAGTCCACTGAGCCGGGTAGCCGCCCTGAGAGACATAGTAGACACTGCCAGTACCGCTGTCTTCAGTCCCGATGAAGATAAACGGGTCGTCCGAGGAGTCATAGCTGACATCAATGCTGGTTATGGTACCGTCACCTATCGCAAGTTCCAGAGAGACATCGGCTATTGTCTGCCACTTGTCGCCGGCGTTCTTGGTATAGAAGACATGGTCGCCGTCGGTGGCGTAGAGGGCATCGGCATCAAGGCTGGATATGGCAAAATCTACCACAGCCCCGGGGTCATCACCAAGCTCGTCCTCCAGGTCCTTGTAGTAGTCGGTCTTGTCCCAGGTGCGGCCGTCATCGGTGGACTGGAGAACATGCTCTTCCGTATCTATCTCGGCGTAGCAGTAGAGGGTGCCGTCAATAGCCATGGCGAGAGGACCCGGACCGGCGTCGATGTCACTGCTCCAGAGCCAGTCGCCGTCACTGCCTTCCTTGGCGGGTACCGCCGGAGATGACCATTCGTTCTCCCCAGCCGATACCGGCGCGGCGATGGCAATGGTCAGAGACACCACCAGTACCAGGGTTAAGCCTACACCCAGTATCTTATGAATTTTACTTTTCATCAACCTTTAAATTCCTCCTTAAAATTAACTATCCACATATCTCCACAAAAGAGTATATAACCAAATTATCCCCTTTTCATGGAGACGAGGTTGCTTTTCAGCTTTGTAAAACTTCATTAACTCTCCCCTTGCGGGCTGTTACCACGGCATCACCTCCTTCACTTACCATAATACCATACCTGTCAATAGGTAAAGCTTAATTACTATAACACAAATTTGCCATTTGTCAAGACCCTATCCAAAATTTTTAATTTTTAAACATCCGGAGATTTTACTTACTACATATTATAACGCATTTTCCTCCATTTGGATAGGGGGCAGATTGTACCCCCTGAGGATAAATACTAAATACTAATTTCTAAATCCTATCCCCCTTTGTCCCCCTTCCCCTTATCAAGGGGAAGGGGGAGTTGGGTTGAGAGGGGGGCTTTGCCCCCTCTCAAAAATCTTTATCCCCTTTTGAGGGTAGGGGCTTATTTAAGCAGGGATGTTTAAGAGGGGCGCCAGCCCCTCATCTATTTATCTTCCCCTTTTGAATGAGCAACTATGCGGGGTGTCTAAGAGGGGCGCCAGCCCCTCTTCCAAAATTAATTCCCCCTCCCTGGTAAGGGAGGGGGATAAAGGGGGTAGGTTGCTAACTGGTATCTAAGAGGGTGAGGTTCTAAATAATCTCTCTACCCCTCTTCAAGTTTCTCATTTAATGTATTCAAATATTTTCACCGCCGAGAGGTCTTCCATGCCAACATTTTTTACCCGGATATCAGAGCCATAAACCGGCTGGTAGTGTTCTACTGCTGTCAGGGGCACCGGGCTCTGAAACGGGTTAATGCCAATTATTCTATAATTGTCTGACTCCTGCTGTGATAAATAGGTAGCCGCTTCCTCATAGCTGGTGAAGGACTTGGAGCTGGTGATTTGCTTGTAGGTCTCGCCCTCCCGGCCTCTACTTTCCTTAAAAGAGATTACATAAACCTTTTCCGGGGTTACCGCCCTGCCATCAAAGTTGTACAGCCTGACTGCCAGTGACTGGTAGTATTCCGGGTAGAAAAGCATAACAAAGTCCTCTTCCGTGGGCAGGTAATAGGTTTCGTGGAAATCAGTATCTTTATTACCTGCCCAGGTGGCAATTGCCCAGAACTTTTGGGTAACGGTGGTGAAATCAATAATCAGGTAGGGTGAGTTCAGTTCCTCTACTATCTCGCTGGCTGAGTCTTCGTCCTGGGCTATGAAACAGCGGGCGACATTAACCACCGGCTCTGTCGCTTGCCCCGGGTTGGCAACGGGCAGACGGTGACCAATGCGGGTAATCCAGAAGCCATAATCCCACCACGACATTACCCCGTAGGCAGATTCAGGGTATTCATAGTCGTTATAGCTTTCTCCTGCCGGCATCTGGTAGAGCTGGTAATAGTATTCCGGGTCACCGAAGGGTTCCGGGCTATTTTCTTTAAGCCAGGTGAGGGAATCGCACCAGGCATCATCGGGGGCAAAGCGTGCCTGTGAGGCGGTGGTTATCGCCGGTCTAATATTGGGGAAGAAAACGAGGAAGAAGATAACTATTACCGCGAAAGCTATTTTCAGGTAACTGGTGGCAAAGAGGCTGGTTCTTTTTTTGAGCCTTGTCTTTCCCCTTTCCCCTTTGGCTGGTATTTCCGTCGGCGCCACTGCTGGTTTGCCCAGACCAGCCAGAACAAGGACCTGCCAGGAGATGTAGCCGGTGAGCAGAGCGACATTGACGGCAAAGTAGTAGGCGAAGCGGCGCTGTCCCAGGGTGGCGGCCAGCATTACCAGACTCCATACTATGAGCAGAGTCATTCCGGCATCCCTCTGCTTGATGACAAAGTAGATTAAAAAGCCGAAGGCAATGAGGCTGAGGAAGATGCTGGTGGTGAAGTTTGCCCAGACAACCCTAAACGAGAATTCACCCGCGGGGAAAAGGATGGGCTGCATTTCCAGGGTGGCAAGTTGAACACCGGCGGGGGCGAAAACGCCGAATTGACTTAGCATAGAGTTGAGCAGGGGAGGTTGAGTCGGCGAAGTTACCAGAGGGCTGATGGCGGCGATGATTCCCATTCCCACCAGCCCCACCCCCAGCAGACTCAGCGGGTAATAGACTGGTTTTATTTTCCTGGCTATCATCAGCCGGGAGATGGCGGTCAGGATTAAGGGGGTAAGCAAGGCGATAACCATGGAGGTAGGGTAAATCCTTCCGCGAAGGGCTGGCAGGTAGATTAACAGAGCAACCAGGAAAAGGACTCCGCCAACCAGACATAGATATTCAATGGGCTGGCGCCTCAGATGGTCAATGATGGACTGAATTACCAGATAAAGGGCGATGACGAAGACAAAGAACAGCCCTCCTGTCCAGGAGAGGAGGTAGATTCCCAGAAAGATGCCGGTAAACAGACTGTAAATAACCGGCTTCTTGAGTGTCGCCCAATCCCGGTGCTTGATGTGGTCAAAAGTTACCTGCCTTTGTCTCGCTGCTTTAATCGCCAGAATTAGAAATAGGATGGCGGTGGTGCTGAACAGGGTCTCCGCCACATGGTGGTCGGTGAAGCCGAGGATAGACCGACCCAGAAATTCGCCGGGGAGCAGGGCGATTAAGCCGGCGGCGATGACCCCAGCCCAGCGATTGAATAGCTCTTTACCGATGAAATAGACCGGGACAACACATAAAGCCCCCAGAACTGCCGGGAAATAAGCACCGACCACATCAACCGTGTGCTGTGTTGGTGAACCCAGACCAATTAGCCAGATAATGCCGCCGAGGAGCCAGTCAAAGAAGTGAATCTCACCCATCGCCAGACTGATACCCTCATGGTAGATGAGGTAGGGGTCGAAGGGAAAGAAATGGGGGAAGTTATAGACGAAGTTGTCCACCTGGCGCATATGGCGGTAGGCATCAACACTGGTAAACTTTATCCAGTCGCCGCTGAATACCTGGTCAAAGGGGGGGCAAACTCGGAGGTACAGGGCAACACCAAAGAAGACGGCTATCAATATAACCACCAGGAGTTGCGGGGAGAATCTGCTTCCCCCGGTTTCATAATCTTTGTTCATTTTGCTATGTTTCTCGCCCCAGGTTAGCCAGAAATTCAGTGTTGGTTTTTGTCTTGCTCAGGCGTTCCAAAACTCGCTCGGTCGCTTCGGCAAAGTTGGGGGAATCAGCGGAAACCATAGATACCATGCGCCGCAGCAGCCATACCTGCTTTATCGTGTTTTCATCCAGAAGCAGTTCTTCTCGTCTGGTGCCGCTGCGCGGGATATCAATAGCCGGGAAGATGCGGCGTTCGGACAATCGGCGGTCGAGGTGAAGTTCCATATTGCCCGTTCCCTTGAACTCCTCGTAGATGAGGTCATCCATACGGGAACCGGTGTCAATAAGGCAGGTGGCGATGATAGTCAGGCTACCACCCTCATCCACGTTGCGGGCAGCACCAAAGAAACGCTTGGCGGGGTGGAGGGCAGCGGGGTCAATACCGCCGGAAAGGGTGCGCCCGCTGGGAGGAACAGACAGGTTGTAGGAGCGGGTGAGACGGGTGATGCCGTCGAGGAGGATGAGCACGTCCTTACCACTTTCTACCACACGCTTGGCTCTCTCCAGGGCTAAATCGGCAACCCGGGTATGATTCTCTACCGGCTCATCAAAGGTAGCACTTATCACCTCACCCTTGACCGAGCGCTTCATATCGGTTACCTCTTCGGGGCGCTCCCCGATAAGGCACACCATCAGGTGAATGTCATTATAATTCGTAGTGGTGGCATTGGCTATGGATTTGAGTAGTATTGTCTTGCCCGCTTTGGGTGGTGACACGATTAAGCCCCGTTGGCCTCGCCCGATAGGAGCAATGAGGTTTATCAGCCGGGTGGATAGGTTACTAGCTGAGGTCTCCAGGTTAATTAGCTTGTCGGGGTAGGTAGGGGTAAGCGAGGTGAAATTGGGTCGGCGTTTGGCAAGCTCGGGATTGATGTCGTTGATGGCTTCCACCCGGAGCAGGCTGTAGTACTTTTCGCCGCTTTTGGGGGCTCGACTCTGACCAGCCACCATATCACCGGTGCGCAGGCCAAAGCGGTGAATCTGGGACTGGGATATATAGATATCGGCTGAACTGGGCAACAGGGTATCCTGTCTGAGGAAACCATAGCCGTCATTCATAATCTCCAGAATACCGCCGCCGAAGATATTACCCTGTTGCTGGGTATATGCCTCAAGCAGGCGCATGATAAGTTCTTGTTTCCTGAGACTGGCATAGTTGGAGATACCTGTCTCCCTAGCCAGTTCAATGAGCTCGTCTCTGTTTTTGGTTTCTAGCTCGGCAATGTTCATGTGTATGTCTCCTGTGGTTATTTTGAAGCCCCCATGGCGCTTGTCTATTTATGGGAAACGCGTTGCCAGTCGGAAAGGAAGCGGGCAACACCGATATCGGTAAGCGGATGTTGCATCATCTGCATTAATACCTTATAAGGAACGGTAGCAATATGAGCTCCGAACTTAGCCGCCACCACACAGTGCATGGGGTGACGGATGCTGGAAGCAATCACCTGGGTAGGCAATTGGTAGTGCTGGAAAACGTCAACAATATCCTTGACTAGCAGCATGCCATCGTGCCCGATATCATCAAGCCGACCGACAAAGGGGCTGACATAGGTGGCGCCAGCCAGTGCCCCGAGCAGGGCTTGATTCAGCGAGAAGCACAGGGTGAAGTTTACCTTTATCTTGTCTTTGGCCAGGACTGATGTTGCCTCCAGTCCGGCAGTGGTTGCCGGGATTTTAATCGCTACATTGGGTGCCCATGTGGAGATTTTACGCGCCTGTTCAATCATGTCTTGAGCCCCTTCAACCAGCACTTCCACCGAGACAGGTCCAGGGACAATGGAGCAGATTTCTTTGGCGGTGGCTTCATAATCGGCTGCTGCCTCTTTAGATACCAGACTCGGGTTGGTGGTAACACCGCTAACGATACCCAGCTTGACAGCTTCTCTGATTTGGTCGATATTAGCTGTATCCAGGAATATACGCATATAACCTCTCCTTTCTGGTGTGGTATTCTATCATAAACTATGACGGAAGGGGTAGTGGTGGTTGGGCTCCTTCACGTAGTACATCTTTAGCAGCATCGATGAAATCACGGAACAAGGGGTGAGGGCGGCTGGGACGAGAGTTAAATTCGGGGTGGAACTGGCAACTAATCATCCACGGATGATTGGTTAGCTCACAGATTTCTACCAGTCTGCCATCAGGGGACAGTCCGCTATAAACCATTCCTGCCTCTTGTAACGGAGTGCGAAAGTCATTATTAAATTCGTAGCGGTGTCTATGTCGCTCATGAATCAGGCTCTGCCCGTAAGCCTTAGCGGCACGGGTGTCCTCAATTAGTTGACAGGGGTAGTTACCCAGGCGCATGGTGCCTCCCTTGTTGTCTATCGTCTTCTGTTCAGGGAGGAGGTCAATTACCGGGTAAGGGGTGGTGGCATCAAACTCGGAGGAGTTTGATGCTGCTGAACCAAGGACACAGCGGGCAAACTCAATTACCATAACCTGCAACCCCAGGCATAATCCCAGATAGGGGATTTCATTATTTCGGGCATAGTTGGTGGCTTTTATCATGCCCTCTATTCCTCTAGTGCCAAAGCCACCGGGGACGATAATACCCTGGGCTGAGCGAAGTAGAGCATCGGTTCCATCCTTTTCCAAATCTTCTGAATTAACCCAGAGCAGGTTAAGACTTCTATTATGATACAGAGCAGCATGGCGTAATGCCTCACGAACCGAGTAGTAGGCATCCTGTAATTCGGTATATTTGCCCACCAGGGCAATATTAACCGGCTCAAGGGGCGCCTTAAGTCTGGTGACCAGCTCCCGCCACTGGCTCAGGTCGGTTGATTGAGCCTTGAGGTTAAGTTTGTCCACGATAAGTTGCCCCAGTTTTTCTTCTTCCAGGATCATTGGTACTTCATAGATGGAGGATACCGTAGTCAGGGGAATAACTGCCTCTTTGTTAACATCACAGAACAGGGATATTTTATCTCTGGTTCCTTCCGGTATGGGGTAGTCACTGCGGCAGATAATGACATCAGGCTGGATGCCCATGCGTCTGAGTTCGTTGACACTGTGCTGGGTGGGCTTGGTCTTTAGCTCAAGGGTGGAGCTAAGGTAGGGGAGGAGGGTAACATGGACATAGAGCACATTACCCCGCCCAACATCATTTCTCATTTGCCTGATGGCTTCCAGGAAGGGCTGTCCCTCAATATCACCTACGGTGCCCCCTACTTCTATAATGACTACCTCCGCCTGGGATTTTTCGGCTAGCTTTTTAAACCTATCTTTTATCTCCGTGGTAATGTGGGGCACTACCTGGATGGTGCCTCCCAGGAAATCCCCTCTCCTTTCCTTGGCAATAACGTCACGGTAAATCTGACCTGAGGTAACATTGGATTCGGCGGTAAGATTGGCATCAATGAAACGCTCGTAGTTGCCCAAATCAAGGTCAGTCTCAGCGCCATCCTGGGTAACGAATACCTCACCATGCTGATAAGGTGACATTGTCCCCGGGTCTACATTGAGATAGGGGTCCAGTTTCTGCACTGTCACGCTGATTTGGCGACTTTTTAGGATGGTGCCAATAGAAGCGACAGTGATGCCTTTGCCCACTGAGCTTACTACGCCACCAGTAACAAATATATACTTTGGCATAGGGGGGAATAAAACCTCTAAGGATTCAATCTAAAAGCATCCTTACGCTGGATTTGTCTGGGGAAGATAAAGTAGAAGATCAGTATCAATGAATCATTATATGCTTCTGATATAAGTTTGTCAATAGGCTGTGCTCGTTCATATTATTAGTGACACATTTTTCTGCCAGTTTTGGCTGATATTATAATCTATGTGGTAATGATGAGCAATCGTTATTCCAGTAAGTTTTTAAGCACCCTATCCCCTTAGATATTCGTTTAGAACCTATTCCCCTGTCCCCCTTCCCTTACTAAGGGAAGGGGGAATATAAGTTAGAGAGGAGCTTATTTAATCAGGGATGTTTAAGAGGGACGCCAGTCCCTCTTCCAAAATTATTTCCCCCTCCCTGGTAAGGGAGGGGGATTAAGGGGGTAGGTTGCTACCCAATACCTAAAAGGGGCAAAGACTACAGTGAAATCCTAAATTCTAAGCACGAAACCCTAAACAAACTCGAAACACTAATTACTAAAACCCAAAACCTTAGTATTTGTACTCAGGGTTTAGAAGTTAGAAATTCGGATTTAGAATTTATCCTTAGAAGGGGGTGAGGTTAATAAAATAATTATCTATGCTCTTCTTGCTTGCATTCCCTGCTGTTTTTTGCTAAATTGGGTGGTGCCGGTGGGGCTGTAGCTCAATTGGGAGAGCGTTTGACTGGCAGTCAAAAGGTAGAGGGTTCGAATCCCTCCAGCTCCACTTTTTAATACACTGATTCAGCCTTCATTAAACTCTGGCTGATACTTTACTACTCCGCTTCGTCCTGAGAATGCTCCCTTGCCAAGCTCTAGCGCCATGAATACTTCATCAGGAACGCCATATTCACAGCTAATACCATAAGTGCTGGCTGGAGCAAAACCGAAACGAGGGTAATAGTCTGGATGGCCCAGAACTACCACTATTTCATGACCAAGACGCCTGCATTCTTGAAGTCCTGCACGAACTAACTGCGAGCCTACTCCTTTTCTCTGGTGAGAGGGTAAGATGGCCATAGGGCCAAGTCCCAGAGCCCCGAAACTAGTATTGCCTGATTCGATTGTAACTGGACTAAAAAGGATATGCCCTATAACCAGGTCTCCGTCAGTGGCAACCAGTGAGAGTGCATATGCCTGCCTTGAGCGGAGCTTTTCCACAATGTCTGCTTCAATTGAGCTCCCAAATGCTGCTTCGTTAACGTTACGGATAGTGGCTGAATCCTCAGGAGTTTCCGGGCGGATAACTAACACGAGGACCTCCTAAACATTTTAATCGAATAGGAGACATTTTATCAGGCAAAAAGCTTAAAAGCCACCCCAAAAGCTCTACCTGTTGATGCCCCGGCTCCACCAAGACTTATTTACCCTGCTCTACTATTTGTATTCTAGTCCTTATTTCCCTTAAGGCTTCAAGCTGGCTACTATTGAGTACAGGATATCCAGCGCTTTATCTACTTCTTCGGTAGTGATTATCAATGGGGGAGCAAAAACGATTCTGTCGCCCGGCGTTGAACCAATATCACAAACCCTTATATACATTCCTTTTTCCAGACCATTATTCATTATCTGTTCCATTATATTCAATTTTCGGTCAAACGGTCGTTTAGTAGCTTTATCGGCAGCTATCTCAATACCCAGCATCAGACCAAGCCCACCGACCTCACCTACACAGGGTAGTGGCTCAAAATCCCGCTTAAGGCGCTCTAAGGCATACTTGCCTACCTTTGCTGTATTTTCAACCACCTTATCCCGCTGGTATATCTCCATAGTTTTAACGGCTCCAGCAGCGCAGGCAGGGTGTCCGGCATAGGTGTAGGAAACAAAATTCCTGCCCTTGAGCGCCTCCCAAATCTCGTCACTGAGGGCTACTGCGCCAAAAGGAATGTAGGCACTGGTAATCCCTTTAGCCATAACCATTATATCTGGTTTAACCTTCCAGTGTTCCAGGGCAAACATCTTTCCCGTTCTACCGAAGCCAGTCATGACTTCATCAGTAATGAGTAACACGTTATATTTGCTGCATATCTCTCTTATCATCGGCCAGTACTCCGGAGGGGGCGCAACCATTCCCGCAGTGCCCAGTTCCGGTTCGGCAATAAAGGCAGCTACACTGTCTGCTCCCTCCTTCTCAATAATTTCAGCCAGAAATTGGGCACAGTGAATGTTGCAACTGGGGTATTCTTTGCCGAACATACAGCGGTAACAGTAGTATGACGGTATATGAATGAAACCAGGCATCACCGGGGCTACACCCCTCTCATAACCTCCCCGCCCAGAGCCAGTAACCGCTAATCCTCCACCAGCGGTGCCGTGGTATGAATCATACAGGCTGACAATCTTATACTTATTCATACCTCTAGCGTTCCAGTATAATCGAGCAAACCTTAGAGCAAGGTCTATACTCTCTGACCCGCCGGTGGTAAAGTTGAAATGGTCTAACCCCTCGGGGACTATCTCGCTTAATTTCTGACCGCACCTGATGCTGGCTTCGTTAACAAACCCGAGGTATTGCATACAGTACTGTAATTTCTCCAGCTCTTCCCGGATGGCGTCAATAATTTCTGTTTGACCATAGCCTAAATTGACGCAAACCAATTGAGAGGAGCTGTCAATATATTCCTTGCCCTCCGTATCTTGCAGGTATATGCCATGGCTTTTATCAATTACGAAGCCAATATTTCCCCCGATAGCCCATCTGCTGTGCACTATATGCTCCCTATCCCACTTGAGAAGCTCATCGGTTCGTTTACTGGTCATTTTTGCCTCCGTTTTCAGGTAATCCTGTTATTACTTGTTTACCGCCAATAATATAAGATTGCCGGGCGGGTTACAATAATATGGCACCATTTACCGGTTTTGATTTCTTACGGGGCAACAGCAATGAGTGCCAGTCCCGTGACAATCAGGCATGAGCCGATAAGGCGACCTTTGCCAAAACGCTCTTTAAGCACGATGATTCCTAACAATGCACCCACCACGATACTTATCTCCCGAGCTGGGGCTATGTAGCTCACTCTGGAGAACTGAAGTGCAGTGAGTATCATGCCATAAGCCAGGAAGGACAATATGGCACAGGCAATGATGCCTTTAAAGTCTATTCGCCACTCGGTGAGCGTAACTCTCCAGCCGTAACGCTTGATGACGTAGGGGGTGAATATGATGCCACTGGCGAGAGAAAAGAGGTACATATAAAGGAAAGGATTTACTTCCGCTACGGCAACCTTATCCCATACCGAATATACGGCGATAACCATACCGGTGAGTAAGGCGTAGCGAGTGCCGCGTTCCCTCAGAAACTTGAACGGGTCGGCTAGAATCTGCGGCAGGCGTCCCCACCAGTATAGCGTGTATATACCCAGCACTACGCACATAATCCCGGCTATAGCCTGCGGTGCCACAGTTTCATGTAACACCAGGACACCTAAAACTGGTGCGAGAGCAGGGCCAACGCCTCGTGCTACGGGATACGTTAGGGACAATTCTCCATTGGCATAACTACGCCCCAGGAACATGAAATATATTGTTTCTAACAGAGCTCTGCCCAGGATGAAGCATATGTCCAGATAGGTGAAGGAGTGCTGCTGCCAGAGTAGTGCGATGGCAAGGGGGAACAGCAGCACGCCAATGCCAAGCCGTAACCACCAGGTAAACACCTCTTGGTTGGTGGCACGCTTCAGCAGGAAGTTCCAGGTGGCGTGAGCCAGGGCAGCTAAAAGAACTAGTATTAAAGCTAGCTGAGTCATGACAACGAGTATTTATTGTATCACTTCCCGGAGCCAGATAATACCGGATTGCCGGGCGGGTTGCAATAGTAGGGGCGCAATAAAATGGTGTTTGAACTTCAGATCTTAGCAGTAAATGTAAAATAAAACTATAATATACAAGAGATGACGGAAGAACAGTGGCATCACCTTAGTCAGGAAGAAGCGCTTAAGACGCTCGATTCAAGGCGTTCCGGGCTTTCTAATGCAGAGGCCAGAGAGCGACTAGTAAAATACGGCCCTAATAAGCTAAAAGGTAAAAAGAAAACCCCGCCAGTTCTGGTCTTTTTAAGACAATTTATCAGTCCTCTTATATATGTGCTTGTCATCGCGGTCATAATCTCGGTTATTGTTGGGCATTTCATAGATGCGGGAGTAATCGCCGGAGTGCTTATATTCAATGCGATTATCGGTTTTATCCAGGAGAGGCGAGCCGAAGCGGCTATGGAGGCTCTAATTAAAATGGCGGCACCCAGGGCAAGGGTACGCCGCGATGGCAAGATTGATTCGCTGCCAGCCAGTGGAATAGTACCCGGCGACATAGTGCTCCTTGAGACCGGGGATAAAGTGCCGGTTGATGCCAGACTGATAGAGGCATCCAATTTGAAGGTGAATGAAGCCGCTCTGACTGGTGAATCGGTAGCTGTAGATAAGCATACTAAAGCCCTTTCCGGGGAAGTGCCTGTGGCTGATAGGAAGAACCTGGTTTATATGGGAACAGTGGTTACCTACGGGCGGGCTACTGCTTTGGTGGTAAGGACCGGTATGTCAACCGAGATGGGTAAGATTGCTACTGGTATTCAGGAAGTGAAGCCAGAAAAGACGCCTATCCAGGAAAGCATCGGCAAGCTAAGCCGGTATATCATCTTTCTTTTCCTCGGAGTGATTGGCATTCTGATAGTGGTTGGCCTGGTTAGAGGGCTGGGCTGGCTGGAGATATTCTTAATAGCGGTGGCTGCTGCAGTTTCTGCTATACCAGAAGGACTGCCAGCAGTGGTCACCGTTGTTCTGGCAGTGGGCATGCGGGTGATGGCACGTCGTAACGCCATCATTCGCAAGTTAGTGGCAGTAGAAACCCTGGGTTCAGCTACTGTCATTTGTTCTGATAAAACCGGAACCCTGACCTTGAATGAGATGACGGTGCGGCGTATTTATCTTAACGGTCAATCGATAGAGGTAACTGGCGAAGGCTACCGACCTGAGGGTGAATTCCGTTGGAACGGACGAGCAATTAATCCACAGGATGATGAACTGCTAAGATTGCATCTAAGAATAGGGGCTCTGTGTAATGATGCTCTGCTGACCAGTGAAGACGATTGCTGCAGCATTTACGGAGACCCGACTGAAGGGGCTCTGGTAGTGGTTGCAGCTAAGGCGGGAATGGGTAAGGAGAAATTAGAGAAAATTTTTCCCCGTCTGGATGAAATCCCTTTCCAGAGCGAAAAGCAATATATGGCTACCCTTCATCCTAAAGATGGCGGAGGAAGAGTCGCTTATGTAAAGGGAGCAGCAGAGAAACTCCTATCCATGAGCAAATATACCCTCAAGGGAGATGGTGTTATTCCCTTGGGAGAAGCTGATACTGAGGATATAATGCAGGCTAGCAATTCCATGGCGAAGGAAGCAATGAGGGTCATGGCTACCGCCTATGTTGAGCTTCCCGGCGACTTGGAAGATTTGAAGGATGAGGATATCAGGGGCAACTTAGTCTTTGTTGGGCTGGTGGGGATGGCTGACCCTCCGCGCCAAGAAGCTAAAGAGGCAATCAGGTTTTGTCGGCAGGCAGGCATTAGAGTGGTAATGATTACCGGTGACTACAAGGTTACGGCTGAGTCTATTGCTCGTCAGTTAGACCTGCCCCCGGGGAAAGCAATCACCGGTGGTGAACTTCAGAAATTAAGCGATGAGGAATTATCACAGCAGATTGAAGATATCTCAGTTTTTGCCCGTATTGAACCCCTTCACAAGCTGAGAATAGTTAACGCACTGAAAAGCTGTGGGCATGTTGTTGCCATGACCGGTGACGGTGTTAATGATGCCCCGGCACTAAAGGCAGCTAATATCGGTATTGCCATGGGCATCACCGGAACCGATGTGGCCAAGGAAGCCAGCGATATGGTACTGGCTGATGATAACTTCGCCTCAGTGGTGGCGGCGGTAGACGAGGGTAGAGCTATTTTCAACCGTTTGCGTAATGTAATTTTTATGCTGATAAGCACGAATTTGGGAGAGTTATTGGCGCTCATCCTCTGTATATTGTTGATTGGTAAAGCACCACTCCTGGCGGTACAGATTATCTGGGTCAACCTGGTTACCGACACAGCACTAAATATCCCTTTGGGGCTTGAGCCAAAATTTGGAGACGAGCTAAAGCAACCTCCTCGTCACCCCAAAGTAGGTCTTGTCTTCCCCGGGCTACTCTTTCGCGTTGGTTTTCTAGCTGCACTGATGGGTCTCGGCGTATATCTAGTTTTTAATTGGGCTCAGTCAAGAATGGGTCTGGACGAGGCTCGCACTATTGCCTTTTGTTCCATGGTCGCTTTTGAGTGGTTCAGAGCGTTCAACGCCCGCTCTGATGAGCATACTATCTTCAAACTGGGCGTTTTTCGCAACCGCTGGCTGGTCATGGCTATCTTCGTAGCCATCACGTTGCAGCTAGCTGTTGTCTATTTACCTCCCCTTCAGGTAGCGTTCAGCACAGTACCGCTGGGTATTGACAAATGGGCTATTGTTATTTTGGCTGGCGCCTCTTTGTTCATTATTGAGGAGACCCGCAAGGCGCTATTTCCACGATTATTCAGCTTAGGAAAATGGAAGCCGGTACAAAAAGCCCCGGATGAGCTGTAGGTGTTGTCGGCTGGGCGAATATCTTTACTTTGTTGCGCTGGCTACTATCTTCTTGATACAATTAGCGGTATAACAGATTGGTGATAACACATATTGCGCTTTGAGTTCATTATTTGTGGCTTCCACAGTTAAGTAGTTCGGCTCTTAGCTATTGACATTTTAAAACAGTGGCTTCTATATAGATTAGGAAGGTGAAATGGTAACGAAATATAACCCACAGGAAATAGAGAAGAAATGGCAGGAGCGCTGGGCTGAGGACAGACTGTATGAGGTCAGTGAGGATAGTAACAAGCCCAAGTGGTATGCCCTGACCATGTTCCCCTACACCTCCGGCGACCTTCATATCGGGCACTGGTATGCTATGGCTCCGTCTGATGTTCATGCCCGGTTTAAGCGAATGCAGGGTTATAATGTGATTCACCCTATGGGATTTGATGCCTTCGGACTACCCGCTGAGAATGCTGCCATTAAACATGGCATCCATCCTTTTAACTGGACGATGCAGAACATAGACAATATGCGCCGTCAGCTAAAGAGCATGGGCGCTATCTATGACTGGAACCGCGAAGTGATTACCTGCCTGCCTGAGTATTATAAGTGGACACAGTGGTTCTTCTTAAAGCTATATGAGGCGGGTCTGGCGTATCGGGGCAAAGCGCCGGTTAACTGGTGTCCCCGCTGCCAGACGGTGCTGGCTAATGAGCAGGTGGTGGGCGGGGGCTTCTGCGAGCGTTGCGGGGCAGCGGTTACCCAGCGTGCTTTGGAGCAGTGGTTCTTTCGCATTACTAAATACGCTGATGAGCTTAAGGAACACGACGGTATTGACTGGCCGGAACGGATAAAGATAATGCAGCGGAACTGGGTGGGTAAGAGCACCGGCACCGAGATTTCCTTTGCCCTTGACCATCCCGGAGTGAAAGAAAAGGAAATCAGGGTATTTACCACTCGCCCTGACACTACCTTTGGTGTTACTTTTATGGTCCTGGCTCCGGAGCACCCACTGGTCGCCAGGCTAACTTCACCGGAGAAGAAAGCCGGGGTTGAGGAGTATATTACTCGGTCACGACATCAAACCGAGATAGAGCGGTTATCCACGGAGAAGGATAAGGACGGGGTATTTATCGGAGCCTATGTGGTCAACCGGCTTAATAATGAGAAAGTGCCTATCTGGATTGCCGACTATGTGCTGATGAGCTACGGCACCGGGGCGGTAATGGGTGTGCCCGCCCATGATGAGCGTGATTTTGCTTTTGCCAGGAAGTATAACATTCCCATAAGGGTAGTGATAAGCCCGCCGGAATGGCAGGGAGAGGAACTGGAGGAGGCATATATTGAGCCGGGCACGGTGGTAAACTCGGGGCAGTTTAACGGTCTTCCCAATGAGCAGGGTATAGAGGCTATTTCCGATTTTCTGGAAGAGAAGGGCTGGGGGAAGCGGACGGTAACCTACCGGCTCCGCGACTGGCTTATCTCCCGCCAGCGCTACTGGGGAGCCCCTATCCCTATGATTTACTGCCCTAACTGCGGTGTTGTTCCCGTCCCGGAGAAAGACTTACCGGTATTATTACCCGAGGATGCCGAGTTCAAACCTACCGGTGAGTCTCCGCTGAAGTACTGTGACAGTTTTGTCAACACCACCTGTCCCCGCTGTTCCGCTCCGGCCAAGCGTGAGACGGATACCATGGATACCTTTATGTGCTCTTCGTGGTACTTTTTGCGCTACGCCAGTCCCCATTATGATGCTGCCGCCTTTGACAAGGACAAGGTGAAGTACTGGCTGCCGGTGGACCTGTATACCGGCGGCGCCGAGCATGCCGTTATGCACCTCCTATATGCCCGCTTCTTTGTCAAGGCACTTCGGGATATGGGTCTGGTTGATTTCGGTGAGCCGTTTACCCGCCTGTTTAATCAAGGGATTATTATTGCCGAGAAGCAGAAGATGAGCAAGTCGCGGGGCAATGTGATTACCCCCGATGAGTATGTTTCCGAGCTTGGGGCTGATGCCGTGCGCGCTTATTTAATGTTTGTTGCCCCCTGGGAGCAGGGTGGCGAGTGGGATGACAGCGGCATCAGCGGCATAAGTCGCTGGCTTAAACGGGTGTGGAAACTGGTACTGGAACCATATAAGGCAAACCCTCAGGTTGAGGAAAAGGCGCACCGAAATTTACAGCGTATCACTCACCAGACCATCAAGAAGGTTACCGAAGATATGGAGAGACTTCGCTTTAATACCATGATAGCGGCTCTTATGGAGTTTACCAATTATCTGGCTAAGGTTAAGGAAGACGGAGCGGTTAGCAAGTCAGCCTGGGGAGAGTCTGTAGATGTCCTTCTCCTCCTCCTGGCGCCAACCACCCCGCATCTGGTGGAGGAATTATGGGAAGGGACAGGACACAGCTATAGCATTCATAACCAGAGATGGCCCAGCTGGGATAAAGAGCTGGCTAAAGATGAAGAGATTACCCTGGTGGTTCAAATCAATGGCAAGCTGCGCGACCGAATTTCGGTGTCGGCATCTATCACCGAAGCTGACGCCAAACAGGTGGCTCTGGAGAGAGAAAAGATAAAAACCTATCTTGAGGGGAAGAATATCGTTAATATAATATATGTCCCGGGTAGACTGGTAAATCTGGTGGTGAAGTAAGCGGAGGTAGCATGAACATAGCCTTTATTGGCGGGGGGAATATGGGGGAGGCGATACTGTCAGCCGTTCTGGATGGAGGGCTGAGTACACCACAGGCTGTCTCGGTTAGCGATATCAGCGATGCCCGTTGCCAGCACCTTAAACAGAAGTATGGCGTGGCGGTGATGAGCGATAATCTTGAGGCTATAGATGGCGCCGATGTGGTTATTCTGGCAATTAAGCCTCAGAGTTTAACCGGGGTAATGGCTGAGCTTAGCGGTCAGTTTAAGCCGAATCAACTGGTGCTATCAATTATCGCTGGGGCAAAGATTGATACTCTGCGTCAGGGATTGAACCACCACCGTATAGTTCGAGTTATGCCCAATACGCCAGCCCAGATTGCCGAGGGTATGTCAGCCTGGACAGCTACCCCTGAGGTTACCGGGCAGCAAAAGAAGTGGGCTGGCGCTATTCTCGGGGCGATGGGCAGGGAGATTTATGTTGACGACGAGAAATATATTGATATGGTTACCGCGGTGAGCGGCAGTGGACCGGCCTATGTTTTTCTTTTCATAGAGGCGCTGGTTGATGCCGGTTTACATATTGGTCTGCCTCGTGATATAGTGCAGGAGCTGGTATTACAGACACTACTGGGTTCGGGACACTTTCTGCAAAAGTCAGGTAAAGAGGCTGCCGAGCTGCGAAAAATGGTTACCTCCCCCGGCGGCACCACCGCTGAGGCTCTTAAAGTATTGGAAAAAGGACGGTTCACTGAGTTAGTTAAGCAGGCGGTTACTGCTGCCTACAATAAAGCCAGGAAATTAAGTGAGCGGTAGTGGCCTTTTTTGGCGTTACTAACCCGGAGTTGCTTCTAGCGTATATACTTAATTTATAATTTATAATATTATATATATTGGAGGAAGACCTTAGGTGGGAATAAGGAGTGATTAGATGAAAAGTTGGCGAATTTTAGCTATTTTACTATGTCTGGCTCTAACTGGTGTTACGGCTTGTGGTAATGAGAGCGAAGGAGATGTTACCAAGCAACCGGTTGAAGTAGGGCGAGGCGATTTGGCTGTTACCGTTGGTGGTAGCGGCAACATAGCGGTTTCTGAAGAGGCGAAGCTTGTCTTTGGCGCTGGTGGCAAAATAGACAAAATATATGTTGATGAAGGTGACAAAGTAACTGAGGGTGAGGTGCTGGCTGAGCTTGATACCGATACTCTGGAGCTGGCTCTAGCCCAGGCAAAGGCGGCTCAAACTCAGGCAGAAGCAGCTCTAGCTCAGGCAGAAGCGGCTCAAGTTCAGGCAAGCGCTGCCAGGGATGATGCTGAATATAGCCTCAAGCAGTTGAAGAAGGTACTGCTTGCCTCTTCTGATAGAGTGAAAGTAGCTGAAGCCTACCTTGATGCCGCTGAGTTGCAACTTAAAGCAGCCGAGTCGCAATTTAAAGCAGCCGAGTCGCAACTGGAAATGGCGGGGCAGGTGGTGGCTGAAGCCCAGAGACAGCTTGATGAAGCAACTATTACCGCTCCCTTTAACGGGCTGGTTGCCAGTGTTTATGCTAAAGCGGGTGATATTGTTCCCTCTCCCACGATGTCTCCTATGGCAATCATCCATCTCATCGACCCTGCCACTATGGAACTGGAGGCAGAGGTGGATGAGATAGACATAGCCGATGTAGAGCCAGGACAAAGAGCTATTATTGAGGTAGATGCTTTGCCTGATGTTCAATTTGAAGGTGTAGTTGTTTCCATTTCCCCACTGCCGAGTCTGCGAGGCGGGGTGGTGCTGTATGATGTTAAAATTGGCTTTAGTGTGCCCGAAGGCTCTGCGTTTAGGGTTGGTATGAGTGCCACCACTGACATCATCATCAGCGAACAGAGCAATGTGCTGCTTGTGCCAAGCCGGGCTATCATCAAGGACAGCCAGGGCAGGGCAATAGTTCAGGTTGTGGTTGATAAGCAAACTGAGGAAAGGCTGGTGGTTGTGGGTTTAAGTGACGGCTTTGAGACTGAGATTATAGACGGACTTAAAGAAGGTGAGGTAGTACTGAGAAGGCCGAGCTAAGCCTGGGTCATCTGGATTATTTTAAGCACATGGTATGTATTGAAAATGATTGAACTTGAAAATATTACTAAGATTTACCGTATGGGTAAGGTTGAGGTTCCGGCCCTCAGGGGGGTAACTCTCTCTATTAATCAGGGGGAGATGGTGGCTATCATTGGCGCCTCGGGTTCAGGTAAGTCTACCCTGATGAATATCATCGGCTTTCTAGATAAGACTACTCTAGGTAAATACATCTTTGACGGAGCTGATGTCAGCCGACTTGGCGATAACCGGCTAGCCGAGATGAGAAATAAAAGGATGGGTTTTGTCTTTCAAGAGTACAACCTATTATCCCGTGCCAGCGCCTTAGCCAATGTCGAGCTACCCCTTGTCTATAGTGGTAGCGGCCAGAAGCATAAGCGAGCTACGGAGGCTTTAGACCGGGTGGGGTTAGCCGCCAGGGCTAAGCATAAACCCACCGAGCTATCCGGCGGTGAGCAACAGCGGGTGGCTATCGCCCGGGCACTGGTGAACAATCCAGATGTTATTCTGGCTGATGAGCCTACCGGTAACCTAGACAGCGTTGCCACCGACCAGATTATTTCCATCTTTCGTAACCTCAACCAGGATGGTATCACTGTGGTGCTGGTTACCCATGAGATGGATATAGCCGAACAAACTCAGCGTGTCATTCGGCTCCATGACGGTGAGGTTAGCAGTGATGAGAAAGTTACTCAGGTAGCTTCGGACTAAGCCTAGTTTGTAGAGGAAATTATGAAGCTTATCGAGTTCTTCAGTATTGCCATAAGAGCACTATTGTCTAGTAAGTTGCGCTCGGCTCTAACCATGCTGGGTATGATAATCGGGGTTGGCGCCGTTATCGTTCTCATGTCCGTTGGGCAGGGTCTTCAAAATTACATTACCTCCACTTTTGAAGAGATGGGCTCCAACCTGCTTTTTGTGACGCCGGCCAATCCAGACGCACCGGAAATCACCGCAATGGCTCCCGGCATGGCCACTGCCAGTCTTACTATGGATGACGCCGAGGCTATGCGCGACATCCGCTCGGTGATAGCCGTAAATCCGACCAACGAGAATTTTGTCAAGCTAGTAGCCGGTAATGAAAGCGCAAGCGTCGTGATAGAGGGTACCACTCCCGAATTTCAGCAGTTGTATGATTTTGAGATAGCATCGGGGCGGTATATTTCTGAGATAGATATAGCCAGGAGGGATGTGGTGGTGGTGCTGGGGAGCAAAACCGCTGAAGACCTGTTTGGCAGCGATGACGCTGTCGGTCAGCATGTCAAGATGAGGGATAAACGGTTTACCGTCATCGGTGTTTTGGAGCCCAAGGGCGTGTCATCTTTCGGGTTCAGTTGGGATGAGATGGTGATAACACCGATAACCACCTTTCAGGCCCGGCTGTTCCCCCAGACGACACCCAGCGGGGAAGACGCCGTTCAGTCGATCGTCGTACAGGCAGCCAGCGCCGAGGTGATGGCCGAGGTAATAGAAGATATCGAAACCCTCTTAGAGAAGCGTCATCGCATCGATGCCGATGAGGATAACGATTTCGCCGTTATGAGCCTGGAGCAGATGCTCGGCATATTTGAGACCATAACCCTGGCGCTAACCGTATTCCTGGGATTGATTGGCGGCATCTCCCTGCTGGTGGGTAGTATAGGTATCATGAACATTATGCTGGTTTCGGTAACCGAGCGCACCCGGGAGATAGGCCTGCGTAAGGCGATAGGTGCCAAGCGGAGGGATATCCTAATGCAATTTCTATTGGAAGCCGCCATGTTGAGCCTGGTCGGTGGTGCCATCGGGCTGACCGGTGCCTGGCTGGTGGCATGGGGAATCTCTCAAATCGACCTTGGTGGATTCCAAATCAACGCCGTGGTTTCACCACTTATTGTAGCTGTGGCAGTCTTAGTCTCGGTCTTCATTGGCCTTGCTTCTGGTGTTTACCCGGCAATGCGGGCAGCCAGGCTGAATCCCATTGACGCTCTCCATTACGGATGACACAATAAAACATTCGGAGTTAATAGGAAGAATTATTTACCAGGAGTAAAGGAGGTGAAGTAAATCTATAGCTATGAACTGGCTTGATATAGTTATCATAATAGTTATAGCTATTCCTGCCATCCTCGGGATAAGAATCGGGATAATAAAGGCCTCCTTTTCTCTGGCGGGGTTGATACTGGGGGTAATCCTGGCCGGGCATTACTATGTCCCCCTCTCCGAACAGCTTTCCGCCCTTTCCCCGGGGATAGCCAAAATTGTTGCCTTTGCCATTATATTAGTCGGGGTATGGGTAATTGCCATCCTGCTTTCCGGTTTGGTGGAGCGGGCGGTCTCAATGATGCTGCTCGGCTGGATTAATCGCCTGGTTGGTGCTGTCTTTGGTTTTGCGGTCGGGGCTATTTTGTGTAGCGCTCTATTGGCTATTTGGGTCAAGTTCCTGGGCATTCAATCATTTATCGTCGACTCAGCCCTGGCGACGATACTGTTAGACCGCTTCCCGATGGTGCTGGCTCTACTTCCAGATGAATTTAGTGCGGTGCGCTCTTTCTTTCAATAAATAACCACACAGCACTAATATTAAAAATATAGCCCTGACGAAATAATAACCGACTCAGGTAAACTGCTGTTTGTTTGTTAGCTAGTTGCCGGGGTTTCGCCCGGGTGTAGTTTTTTCCATTTTTCCAGTAGTTGCTCGCGAGTTTCCACATGGTCTGGGTCAGGTACACAGGACTCTACCGGGCAAATTTCAGCACATTTTGATGATTCATGGGCGCCAATACACTCGGTGCACTTATCAGGGTCAATTACAAAGGTTGTTTCCCCTTCGCTGATTGCCTCATTGGGACATTCTCCTTCACAAGCTCCGCAACTGATACAGTCATCGGTAATCTTGTACGCCATTCGTTTACCTCCTATCTTTGTTCCTCAAAGGATTAAATTCAATCTTAATATAAATACAACCTTTACATTTTACCACAAACCTTCTTTCTTAGGGCGGTGGCGACATGCTTGGGGACAAGGTCGTCAATGTTACCGCCCATACCGGCTGCTTCCTTGAGCAAGCTGGAACTAAGGAACTGATATTCCAGGGTTGACATTAAACAGACCAGCTCCAGCTCAGGGAACAACCTTTTATTCATCATTGCCATATCAAATTCACGCTGGAAATCGGCACTCATTCTTAACCCCCGCACCATCACCTTTGCCTTAACCTTCCTGGCAAACTCAGTAGTTAGCCCATTATAAGATTCTACCTCCACGTTAGGCAAGTGGCTTATGGTTTGCCTGATCAATTTTATCCTTTCCTCCGTGGTGAACAGAAGGTGCTTATTTGGGGTATCATAAGCCCCAATAATTAGCTTATCAAAGAGCTTAGCGGCTCTGGTGACGATATCAAGATGACCGTTAGTTATCGGGTCAAAGCTGCCTGGATAGATAGCGATAGTCAAGGCTTGCCCTCCTTCTGGTATATAGCAATACAGCTGTCGCCGTGGCGGCGTTCTTTAATGAGCTTTAGGGGAGGATAGGCTGATTCTAAAGAGAGGTGAGGGGAGTGGGTCACTACTACCACTGACTTTGTTCCCACCAGCCTGGAGGTGGCTAATTGTGTTACCACGTTGCCTATGGACGAATCAGAGTAAGGCGGGTCCATTAGTATAATACTGTACTCCTTATCAAGAAAAGAAAGTGCTTTGGCAACACTACAGCAATAAATGTGAGCCTGTGTCGCCAGTTTTGTCTTTTCTAAATTCTGTTTAATTATACCACAACATCGTGGTTCTCTTTCAACAAAGTCCACCCACTCGGCACCACGAGACAAAGCCTCAATACCCAGAGCTCCACTACCTGAGAATAGGTCAAGCACCAGTGCCCAATCACTGGCGGTAGTTTCCAGGATAGAGAAAATTGCTCCGCGAACTAAATCTGTTGCCGGACGAGTGGTAGTTCCTTTCGGTACCTTAAGGTGATGTCCCTTTGCTTTACCCGTAATAACTCGCATTTCTAAAAAGGCACTTTGTTATTTAAATGTTACCATCCCTTTACCACTTTATCAAGACCTGTATTCTAAGATTTTATCTACCTCACCCCTTTAGATATTGGTTAGCAACCTACCCCCTTTATCCCCCTCCCTTGTAAGGGAGGGGGAATTAGTCTTAAAAGAGGGGCTGGCGCCCCTCTTAGACACCCCGCTTTCTCAAGATAGATTCTAACTTCTAAGTCTTGAGTCCTGAGCCTGCAGGTTTTGGGTTTTGGTAATTAGTATTTTGAATTTGTTTAGGGTTTAGAAATTATAATTTAGGATTTCATTATGGGGATTGTGGTTGTTACCAGAGCATAAAAAAGAGAGCCCGCCTATTAGGCGGGCTCTCGTAATATCTAGCTCAGGCGTTTTTACAGGGCTCGTCTGGTCCTAATAGTCAGGATAATCACCACAATAGCTAGAGCAAAAATAATGCCGATTACTGCCCAGACCCAGCCCGGGGTTACCGTTGCTGGCAGGATTACCTGTGGCGGTGGCAACGTAATCTGTGGCGCTGGAGGTGCCGGGGTAACTTCTACCGCTGGCGCTGCTTTGGCCATGGTAGTGAAGGCACCGCTTCTCCAGCTACTGATTACCACGCTGTCCTTGAGTGCTCTGGTTCTCCAGTAGTAGGTGGTGGAGTAAGTGAGGTCAGAATCGCACTCCCAGCTGTTGATGTTGATGGTTACCTGGGTGGCACCGGTGAAGTCGGGATTATCCGCCAGTTCCAGCTCATAGGTAGTGGCACCGCTGACACGAGTCCAGCCGAATGATGGACAGATAATGACACCCTGAGCGCCGTTCTCTGGCATCCACTCAATGGTTCGTTCTACTGCTGCCAGCTTGGTGGTGAAGTTCCACACTGTGGAGAATCGGCTGAGCAGAGGCCCGCCCTGCTGAACCCTTACCTTCCAGTAGTAGACTTCGCCGTCGTCGAGGTCTTCAGCCAGGTATTCAAGGTCTTCGATATCGTATACCTTTACTACATGGACATCGAAGCCCTCGTCGTCGGTGTACCTGAGCTCGTAGTAGTCAGCGCCGTTAAGCTCTTCCCACTTGAGCCAGGCCTGGTCGGTGTCGTCAACGCCGGTGTCGCTCCACGGCTCATCAAGCATTACCTCTGTCGCCAGGAAGTCCTCATATGTCCAGAGCTCGGTTGGAACGGCAGCATCGGTTGCCCACAGGACATTGCTCCCGGCGGTAAGCCTTAGACCGGATAGCGCGGCGCCGGCATCAAGCTCAAAGTCGGTGTCCATCTGCTCAAAGACGACATCAGCCATATCGTCGGTTGGGTTAAGTGAGCGCCAGACACCACCGGCGGTAGCATTAGCTGAGACACCATCAGCAGCATAGAGCGTGCCGTCATCGGAGACGGCTATACCACTAGCTTCATCCATAGATAGGCCGGTCTTGGCAGTAGTAAACTCGTTCCACTCCTGGTCTTCCCAGTCCTCATCGGTGTCAATGATGCAGCGATATACCCCATCACGTGAGGCGGCGTAGATGGTATTGTTGGTCATGTAGCCGGGGTCAAAGGCAACATAAGTAGGAGCGTCAGGAGGAAGCCAATCGCCTATCTGGTCCCAGTCTTCACCGATGTTCTCGGAGATGAAGATATTACTCTCATCATCAGCAAGTAGCAGGGTGTCATCGTTGGCGAAGTTGGGTGAAATGGCGAAGGACCAAATCGTCTCAACGTGGTCAACATCATAGTCATCCCATGCCCGCCTACCATGGTTTTCTGTTTTCCACACCACCTCAATCCCCTGGTCTGTGCCGGTGATGACGGTGTCAGCATCAAGCACTATCCACGCAGTAAGGTCATCCGGTGGATTATTGCTCAGCGCATCCCAGTCATTACCGCCATCGGTGGAGCGGTAGAGCTTCGGGCTATTAAGGGAGATAGACCGAGCCACGTATACCGTTTCGTCATTGGGGAAGTCAGGCGACACCTGCACCCTGTCTATGTTACCCAAATCAGGTGTGGTCAGGGTGCTGACAAAAACCCTTTCCCAGTAGTCGCCGTCATGCCGCCACAGACTGTCAACGCTACCATTGGGACCAGCGGCGGTCAGTAGGAACATGGTCTCGTCGACAGCGTAGTTGCGGGAGAAGGAGACATCTGAGATTGCGGCTATGTCGGTGGAGACCAGCGAAATCTGGTTCCACAGGTCGCCGCCGTCAACAGTCAGCGAGACAGCGCCATCCCTTGGTCCCTCGCAGGCTGCCCAGGCAATGCCGCTGTCGGCAAAGTCCTCATCCATTATCACGAAGGCTTTACCGTTGCTTGACGGCTCTTTGCTGGCGTCATCCCAGCTATCGCCGTCATCGGTGCTGTAGATGACCTTATTCTCTGTGCCTCCGGGTAGTGTACCACCAGCAGCGCCACCGCAAGTACCAGCTATCAGGCTGGTGGCTCCGTATGAGCCGACCACATCCAGGCTGACGACATCCTTATCCTTGATATCGCCATCTTCCTTGCCAAGGCAGTAAGAATGGTCATCGGTCACCCGGTAGACGCTACCACCGTAAAAAGCATCGGAAACACCGACGAACATCTCGTAGTTGTCGTCGTCAAAGTCGTCGGGGAAGCAAATCCGGGAAGCCTCGGAAATTTGAATCGGGTCGCCGGCGTCATCAAGCAGTACAGCGACCTCCTCCCAGTCACCAACGCTGCCATGGAGGTTACGGAGAACGACAGTGCCGATGGGATTGCTACATACCGCAAATATCTCATCGGTGTCGGCAAACTCAGGCGAGGCAGCCACAGCAAAAACGTCGTAGGGAAGACTATTGAGTTGTACCTGCAAGTTAGTCCACTGAGCTGGATAGCCACCTTGAGAGATATAGAAGACAGTACCAGTAGAGCCGAAGCTAGTTCCTATGAACACATAGGGATTCTCCTCGGCGTCATAGCCGACATCAATGCTGGTAATTATATGTGGTCCCACATTAAGGGAGGCATCGGCTACCGTCTGCCACTTGTCGCCGGCGTTCTTGGTATAGAAGACATGGTGACCGTCGGTGGCGTAGAGGGCATCGGCATCAAGGCTGGATACGGCAAAATCTATCACAGCCCCCGGTGGTGAGCCCATTTCGTCGTCTAAGTCCTTGTAGTAGTCGGTCTTATCCCAGGTGCGAGCGTCATCGGTGGACTTGAAGACATGCGTTTCGGCCCCGATGCCTATCATGGCGTAGCAGTAGAAGGTGCCGTCAATAGCCCTGGTCAGAGGACCTGGGCCTTCGTCAATGTCGCTACTCCAGAGCCAGTCGCCGTCAGCGCCTTCCTTGGCGGGTACCGCCGGGGATGTCCACTCGTTCTCCCCAGCCGATACCGGAGCCGCCATGGCAATGGTCAGCGATACCACCATTACCAGGGTTAAGCCTGCCCCCAGTATCTTGAAGATTTTATTTTTCATTGCCTGTTAAACTTCCTTTCTTTAGGTATCTTGTGTTTCTATAAAAATATAGGACTCGCCTCTACTTGGTAGAGATGAGGTTATTTACCACATATTAGTTAATTTTATTAACTCTAACCTTTCGGGCTTTTGCCACGGCACTACCTCCTTTACTTATATAATACCATACCTATCAAGAGGTAGAACTTCATTACTATAACACAAATTCGCCATTTGTCAATGGAGTTAATACCACGTCTGTCAATAGGTAATGACTTAACTGCTAAAACATAAATTTGCCGTTTCTGTTTTGGTGGGGTAAAGATGGTGAGCTGGATGATTCGCCCTTGTCTTGCCAAGACAAGGTATGTTATACTAATATTTCTTTATTGTGAAGGGGGAAGAGTAGTTGCTGGCAAATTATGGCTACATCGGGCTGTTCCTGGTGGTTGCTATTCTTTTTGCTGTTAGTACCCTGCTTATCCCCTCTTTTCTCAGGTATCTTCGTATCGTTCCCCACAAGCCTGACGCCATCAAGACCTCTACCTATGAATGTGGCATGGAGACGGTAGGCAAGACCTGGGTTCAGTTTAATTTCCGCTATTATTTCTATGCTCTGCTATTTGTGGTTCTTGATGTTATGATTGTCTTTCTCTATCCGTGGTCGGTTGACCTGAGGCAGCTAGCCTTTCCCGGTTTCATCGGGATGCTTGTTTTTGTGGCCATTATTGCTGTCGGCTATATCTATGCCTGGAGGAAGAAGGTTCTGGAATGGAAGTAGGCGCAAAGAAACGATATGCTTATTCCGATGCCGAGCTTGACCGGGCTGAAGGTGAGGCTATAGAGGCACTGAAGGCACATAGCCAGCAACCAATTCCTGACCCGGATAAGTGGCTGGACGAAGAACTGCGCCACAACATATTGTTGACCACAGTGGACGCCGTGCTTAACTGGGCACGGCGCTCCTCACTATGGCCGGTAGTCTGCTTTCCTGCCTGCTGTGCCATTGAGCTGATGGCTGCGGCGGTATCCCGTTTTGATATCTCTCGCTTTGGTATGGAAATCATGCGTAGCTCACCGCGGCAGGCTGACCTGATGATTACCGCCGGCACCTTGACCTGGAAGATGGCACCCCAGATAAAGAGAATCTATGACCAGATGGCTGAACCGAAATGGGTAATCGCCATGGGGGCGTGTGCCATCAGCGGCGGTGTCTTTACCGGGTCTTACAGCGTGGTTCCGGGATATAACCGCATAATTCCGGTGGATGTCTATGTTCCCGGATGTCCACCCCGCCCTGAAGCCCTGCTTTATGGCATAAGCAAGCTGCAGGGGAAAATAGCCAAGAGGAGCATTTTCTAGCGAGGGCAGGTAATGACAGTAGCTCTTTCTGGTGATGAGGTAGCCGGTAAGCTCAAGAAGAAGTTTCCGGGAAGCATAGTAGAGTCCGGAGCCGACAGCCTTCTGGTTAAAAGCGAATCGTTGCTGGAGATAGCCGCTTTTCTCAAGACTGCGCCCGGTCTTGAGTTTGATTATCTTGATTTTATCACTTCCGTTGATTACCTTGATTACTTTGAGGTAGTTTATCAGCTAATCTCAATAAAGCACAATCATAGCTTGGTGTTAAAGAGCCGGTGTTATGAGCGCGAAAACCCCGCCCTGCCCTCGGTGGTCAGCTTGTGGCGGGGAGCTGATTTTCAGGAACGGGAAATTTACGACCTTATGGGGATTAGTTTTGAGGGACACCCCGATCTGAAGCGTATCTTTCTCTGGGAGGGGTTCCCCGGGCACCCCTTGCGTAAGGATTTTAAATAATGGCAATTAAAACCGAGCCCTTTGTGGTCAATTTTGGTCCTCAGCACCCCAGCACCCACGGGGTGTTTCGGATGCGGATGACCCTTGATGGAGAGGTTGTGGTTGATATGGAGCCGGTTTTTGGCTATCTCCATCGGGGTATTGAGAAGCTGGCGGAAGGACGCACCTATACTCAGGACATCCCCTTTACCGACAGGATGGATTATTTAGCCTCAATGACCAACAACTTTGCCTATGTGCTGGCTGCAGAAAAGCTAGCCGGGGTAGCTGTTCCGGAACGGGCGGAGTACTTGAGAGTTATTATGGCTGAGCTACAACGTATTGCCAGCCACATAATAGCGGTTGGTACTTTCTTGAACGATTGCGGAGCCTTTGTAACCCCTTTTATGTACATGATGCGGGAAAGGGAAAAGATACTGGACCTGTTTGACATGGTCTGTGGTCAACGGCTCACCTATAACTATATGCGTATTGGCGGGGTCAGCCATGATATTCCCGAGGAGTTTATGCCCGCTCTGGATAAGTTCATCAGGGAGATGCCCGGTTTTATTGATGAGTATGACCAGCTTCTGGCTGATAATGAAATACTGCTGGCTCGGGCTAAGGGCGTCGGTATTCTGCCTAAGAAGCTGGCTATCAATATCTCTGCCAGTGGACCGGTGCTTCGCGCCAGCGGTGTTAACTGGGATATTCGTAAGGTTAACCCTTACTCGGTTTATGACCGCTTTGAGTTTGATGTTCCTCTGGGTAGCGCTGGTGATAGCTACGACCGCTACCGGGTCAGGGTGCAGGAAATGCGCCAGAGCGTGCGCATTATCAGGCAGGCTATGGAACAGCTCCCCGAGGGTGAGGTGTGGAACCGGATGCCCCTCCGACTGCGCCCGCCGGCTGGTGAAGCCTATGCCCATATTGAGGCTCCCCGGGGTGAGCTTGGTTTTTACCTGGTATCAGACCACTCGGCTACCCCCTATCGTTTTCATGTTAGAGCCCCGACTCTAATCAATCTCACCGCTCTGCGTGATATGATTATCGGCTGGAAGGTAGCCGATGCCATAATCATCTTTGGCAGTATTGATATTTGCCTGGGCGAGGTGGATAGATAGTGGCTACATTTAATCCTGACCTGATTTTGTTTAATTATCGGGCAGCAGCCTTGCCTCCAGATTGGCCGATTAATTACTGGTTTCACTGGGTGGTTTTCGTCATTATTATCATTGCTTTCGCCTTACTCATGGTCATGGCATTTATTTATCTGGAACGGCGTGGAATAGGGCGCCTTCAGATACGTCTTGGTCCCAACCGGGTGGGTCCCTTTGGTATTCTTCAGCCGGTCGCCGATGCCATTAAGATATTGATTAAGGAAGACATTATTCCGGCTAGGGCGGATAAAGTGGTTCACTGGCTGGCACCGGTGGTTGCCTTTACCCCGGCGCTAATGATTTTTGCAGTGATACCGTTTCAGGATGGGGCGCTGTTAGCCGACCTCAATATAGGTATCCTCTATATAGTAGCGGTTAGCTCGGTTGGTGTGGTTGGAGTGTTTATGGCTGCCTGGGCGTGCAATAATAAGTTCTCCCTTATCGGGGCAATGCGCACTGTGGCTCAGATAGTTAGTTATGAGATTCCGATGGGGTTGGCTATTATTGGTGTGGTGCTGGTGGCTGGTTCCCTGTCCATGAATCAGATTGTCACTTCTCAGAATATTCCCTTTATTCTGCTTCAGCCACTGGGCTTCCTCATTTTCTTCCTGAGTGCCTGTGCTGAGATTAACCGCACCCCGTTTGACCTTATGGAAGCGGATTCAGAAGTAGTGGATGGCTATCATATTGAATACTCCGGGATGAAGTTTGCCATGTTTTATCTGGCGGAATATGTGGAGGCACTGGCCATTTCTGCCATAATTACCACTCTTTTCCTCGGCGGCTGGAAGGGACCGTTACTGCCTCCGTGGATGTGGTTCCTGATTAAGGTGGTGCTGGTATTTGCGGTTATGTTCTGGGTCAGGGGCACCATACCCCGCGTCAGGGTTGACCAGCTGATGGCATTTGCCTGGAAATGCCTCCTCCCCCTGGCTTTAATTAATCTGTTTATCACCGGCATTGAAATAATCGTCTTACCCGAAGCTCTACCCTGGCCAATAATATTCTTGAATCTGGCAATAATGGCAGTGCTGGTTTTGTTGTGGTCGAAACTGTTCCGATTAGGAGGAGGCAGGGTTGAAGTTTGAGCGATATGGCATAGGTATTGCCAAGGGTATGGCGTTAACCTTTAAGCACTTTTTCCGCAGGCCAATTACCACGCAATACCCGGAAGAGAGGCTAACCGTCTCCCGTAGGACTCGGGGCAACGAGCTTGCCTGGGACAAGGAAGCCTGCGTGGGATGTTACACCTGCTCCCGTAGCTGTCCCCACGGTTGCCTTGATATTGTGACTGCGGAGGCAGGAGGCAACGGTAAGGTGCCACCCCCATGTCGCAGTGCCTGTCCCGCCGGTGTGGATGCCCCCCGGTATATTCGCCTTATCAGCGAGGGTAAGTTCACCGAAGCAGTAGCCGTAGTCCGGGAGAGGGTTCCCTTCCCTGCCGTTCTGGGTCATGTTTGCGCTCATCCCTGCGAGGCTGAGTGCCGGCGGGGCACGATAGACGAGCCTATTGCCATCCGGGCACTCAAGCGATTTGCTTTTGAGAATGACGACGGGCTGTGGAAGAAGAATTCCAGGGTTGCATCGGCTACCGGTAAGCGGGTGGCTGTTGTTGGCTCCGGTCCGGCGGGACTGACCGCCGGCTATTATCTGGCTAAGCTGGGTCACTCGGTGACTGTCTTTGAAGCGTTACCCGAGCCGGGGGGTATGATGCGGTTTGGTATTCCTGAGTATCGTCTGCCCCGGGATATTCTCAATGCCGAGATTAAAGAAGTAGAAAATGTTGGTGTGGAGATAAAGACCAATGCCAGGGTGGATTCACCACAAGACCTGTTAAAGCAGGGCTATAACGCTGTCTTCCTGGCTATCGGAGCGCACCAGTGTATTCGGATGGGAGTTGAGGGAGAGGACAGCCCCGGCGTAAAGGGCTGTGTTCCCTTCTTGAGAGAGGTGAATTTAGGCGAGAAGATAAAGGTAGGCGATAGGGTCGCCGTTATTGGTGGCGGTAATGCTGCCATAGACTCAGCACGGACATCACTCCGTCTCGGAGCCAAGGAGGCAATCATCCTCTACCGCCGGACTCAGGCGGAGATGCCAGCCAGCCCGGAAGAGATTGAAGGAGCTATTGAGGAGGGGGTAAAGATTCACTTTCTGGCAGCGCCGTCACGGGTAACCGGTCAGAATGGCAGGGTCAATCTGGAGTGCATTCGGATGAAGCTGGGAGCAGTGGATGCCACCGGGCGGCGGCGACCTGAGCCCATTGCTGGCAGTGAGTTTACCATGGACTTTGATACCGTGGTTGCTGCCATTGGTCAGCGTCCCGATGTTCCTGCCTCTTTTGAGTTACCCACCGGTCGGGGCAACACCCTTCAGGTTGACCGTGATACTCTGGCTACTGGTAAAGAGGGTATTTTTGCCGGTGGTGATGCCGTAACCGGGGCGGCTACAGTCATTCAGGCAATTGCTGCGGGCAGGCAGGTGGCAACCTCCATAGACAAATACCTGGGTGGTAGTGGCGATATTGAGGAAACGCTGGCACCGACCGAGGAGATAGCCCCCAGGGTTGGCGGACCCAGAGAAGGCTGGCGGGTTGAGTTCCCCACCCTTCCCCTTGACCAGCGGCTGGGTAGTTTTGCCGGGGTGGAGCTGGAGTTGAGTGAGGAATTAGCGGTGGATGAGGCAAAGCGATGTATGAGATGTGACCTGGCTTACGAAGCAGAGAAGTTTGAGGTGGACACCAGGAAGTGCATCTTCTGTGGCTTGTGCGTTGAGTCCTGCCCCTATGAGGCACTTTATATGGGCTATGATTATGAGCGGGCTACCTACCGATGGCGGGAACTGGTGCTGGAGAAGGAAGACTTGCTGTTGCCCGATAAGAGACGACCCAGTGGTTATGCCCGACCTAAGGTTGAGGAGACCCTGCCCAAGCAGACCTTGCTGGTCAACCGGGGTGAATACCTGGATAAGGTGAAGAAAAGATGGGACTTGAGATTGCCTTTTGGCTTTTAGCTGTAATAGGTGTAGTAACCGCTCTGGCGGTAGTTCTGCTGCCTAATGTTTTCCGGGCGGCACTGTGCTTGGTGGCTTGTTTTATAGCTGTGGCTGGAATCTATGTCACCCTCAGTGCCGACTTTCTGGCGGCGGTGCAGGTTTTGATTTATGTCGGTGCCATTGGGGTAGTGATTATCTTGGCAATTATGTTGACCAGAGAGGTCCAGCGAGGTAGCCTTGCCAATAAGCTTTACATTCCCGCTCTTTTGGTAGCTATTTTGTTTTTCGGTGTGGTGGGTTTTGCCGTGATTAATACCCCGTGGCAGATAGCTGGCATCGCTCCTCAGGAGCCGACAACCTCTGCCCTGGCGGTTAAGCTCTTCGGTGAGGGTGGTTTTATTTTACCGCTGGAGATTGCTTCGGTGCTGCTGCTAGCCGCCATTTTAGGAGCCATCATTTTGGTCAGGGAGAAGTAAGCAAGTGTCTATAGGTTTGGAGCATTACCTTATATTGTCGGCAGTCCTGTTCTCTATTGGACTATACGGGGCGCTGGCTAAACGCAACGCCATAGTTATCCTGATGTCTATTGAGCTGATGCTTAATGCGGTCAATATTGCCATGGTTGCCTTCTCCCGGTATATTGTGCCGTTACTGCTCACCGGGCAGGTTTTTGCCATTTTCGTTATGGTGGTAGCGGCGGCTGAGGTTGCCGTTGGCTTAGCCATAATTATTGCCATATATCGCAGCCGGGAAACGGTGGATGCGACTCAAATTAACCTGATGAAATGGTAGCTGAGGCTACTTGTGGGGGTAAGTGAAGGAGAAAATACTAAAGGAGAGTCAAAGAGAGGCGAAGCCTATCTTACATAACCAACTCCCCCTCTCCTGTTTAGGAGAGGGGGATATAGGGGGTAAGGTAGAAGAGAGATAAAGGGTGAGGGGTTGGTAAATGGGTGGAGGTTAAAGGGTGCCAATCGTGTTAATGCTGGCTGTGCCTAAAGATAAAGAGTATGTGATGAAAGAGGTGTTAAGGAAACGATAATGCCACATCAGTTAATCTGGCTTATTTTGCTGCTGCCATTTCTTTCCTTTGTCATAACATCGTTGTTTATTAGACCATTCTTGAGCCACAGTCCCAAGCTAAGTGGCTATATTACCATTGCTTCTATCTTTGGCTCGCTAATCCTCTCCGTCTGGGCATTACTGGAAGTGCTGGCTGCCCCTAACCACGAATTACCCATACCCGATATAAGCTGGGTAATTATTGAGGGTGGGGTCACCATTCACCTTGGGTTGATTATGGATTCTCTGACGGCGGTAATGCTCATCGTTGTTACCGTGGTCAGCCTGATGGTGCAGGTTTACTCCCAGGGCTATATGCATGGCGACCCCGGCTACCACCGCTACTTTGCCTTTATGTCCCTGTTTACCGGGTCAATGCTGGGTCTGGTTCTGGCTGACAATCTGCTTTTCCTGTATGTCTTCTGGGAGCTGGTTGGCTTATGTTCCTATCTGCTTATTGGCTTCTGGTTTCATAAACCGGCGGCACGCAATGCAGCAACCAAGGCATTTGTGGTGACCCGTCTCGGTGACTTTGGTTTCTTAGCGGCTATTCTATCTCTGTACTTCAATGCGGGCACCTTTGATATTGCTGAGCTTCATAGTCTGGCAATAGCCGGAACTCTGGGGGGCGCGGTGCTTACCTGGGCAGCCATCGGCATCTTTTCCGGAGCAGTGGGTAAATCAGCCCAGTTCCCACTCCATGTCTGGCTGCCGGATGCTATGGAGGGTCCGACCCCGGTCAGCGCCTTGATTCATGCGGCGACTATGGTGGCGGCTGGCGTCTTTCTGGTGGCTCGCACCTATCCCCTGTTTGCCCAATCGGTAGATGCAGTAACTACGGTAGCTATTATCGGTGGCGTCACTGCTATCTTTGCCGCTTCTATGGGTCTGGTAATGACCGATATTAAGCGGGTGCTGGCTTATTCTACCATCAGCCAGCTGGGCTACATGATGCTGGGCTTGGGGACTGGGGGAGTGGCTATTGGCATCTTCCACCTGTTCAACCATGCCTTCTTCAAGGCATTGCTCTTTCTCGGTGCCGGCAGTGTTAATCATGCTACCGGGACATTTGATATGCATCAGATGGGCGGACTGCGCAAGGTAATGCCCTGGACTTATGCTACCTTTGTTATCGCCTCGCTGAGTATTGCCGGTATCTGGCCGTTGTCAGGCTTCTGGAGCAAGGATGAGATTCTGGCCAGCTCGCTGGGAGCTCAGCCTGTCCTGTTTGTGCTGGCGATGCTCACGGTATTTATGACCGCCTTTTACATGTTCCGGGCGGTCTTTCTCACCTTCGGTGGGGAATATCGCGGTGAGGGTAAGCCTCACGAATCGGCATCGGTAATGGTGGTGCCAATGGTTATCCTGGCAATTCTGGCGGTTGTCTCTGGTTTCTGGAATGTTACCGGAGGTTTCAGCCAGCTTTTCGGTCCCGGTGAGACACAGAGCTTTGCCCGGGGTTTCTTTGGTATCCTGGCTCATCCCTTGCCCTGGATATCACTGATACTGGCTGGCTTAGGTATCTTATTAGCTTATGCTATGTATAGTGCTAAGTGGCTCTCTGCCGAGTCACTAGGCAGGTTATTTTCTCCTTTGTATACCCTATTCTATCGAAAATATTGGTTTGATGAGCTTTATGAAAGGTTTTTTGTGGGTAAGGCATTGATTAACGGATTCTTTGCCGGCTTACAGCAGATTGATAATAAAGGTGTTGATGGCGCAGTAAATGGCTTGGCCAATGCTACCATAGCCGGGGGCAGAGCTATCCGCAGAGTACAAACGGGACAACTACAGCTCTACGGGCTGTTTATTGGCATCGGTATTCTGGCTATTGTTCTTTGTGTGTATCTATTTGGATGAATGTTAAAAGGAGGTCGCTTACAGGGGAAGTTTGAAGGGGCGGAGCCCCTCTCAAAAAAACACCCTCCCCCTCTCCTTTGAAGGAGAGGGGGATTAAGGGGGAGAGGTTGATATGAGAAACAAACTGGGTAATTTGGGATGGCTCGGATTTTTGGGCTTTCTGGGATTCCTGGGAGGCATAGAACCGAACTTGTATTATCTATTCTTCCTATTTTTCTTGTTTTTCCTGGGGTTTATTCTAAAGAAGTCTAAAGGGTAAGATAAATCGTTATCGGAGTGAGAGTTGGGCTTTAATTATCTAACAACTATAATCTTCCTGCCGCTGGTGGGGGCGATTCTAATCGCCTTCCTGCCCGGCCTTTGTGATAGATGCATTAAGCGTCTGGCAGCCATTTTCACCTTCATTCCGATGGCTCTGTCCATCCTCCTCTTTTGCCAGTTTGACCGGTCAGCAGGGGCGGCAGGGCTAATTCAGTTTGAAGAGAAGCTATCGTGGATTCCAGCCATTAATGCCAATTACCACGTTGGTGTTGATGGCTTGAGCCTGCCCCTGGTAGTGTTGATGGCTTTATTGGGCTTTCTGGTGGTCCTCATTTCGTGGAAGATTACCCTCCGACCCCGGGAGTATTTCGCCTGGCTGCTGCTGCTGGAAACAAGTATTCTGGGAGTATTTTGTTCCCTTGACCTCCTGCTATTCTTCCTCTTCTGGGAGATAGAGGTTATTCCTATGTATTTCTTAATCTCTATCTGGGGGACGGGGAGGAAGGAATACTCAGCGATGAAGTACGTAATTTACACTTTGTTCGGTAGTGCTCTGATGCTGACGGGCATTCTCAGCCTCTACTTCACTACCGGCAGCCTCAGTATGGTGGAGATAGCTCGTGGCGGGCTGGGCATGGTTCAGTCAATTATGCGTCCGGCTATTATCTTCTTCCTGCTGTTCATCGGCTTTGCTGTTAAGCTGCCTGTCGTTCCGCTACATACCTGGCTGCCTGACGCCCATACCGATGCCCCCACTGCGGGGAGTGTGGTGCTGGCCGGGGCGCTAATCAAGATGGGTGGCTACGGGATGATTCGCCTGTGCGTGAGCCTGTTTCCCCAGGTTGCCCGCGACTATGCCACCATTTTAGTAGCATTTGCTGTGGTCAGTGTCCTCTACGGGGCGGCGGTAACCTTAAGGCAAACCGACCTGAAGAGATTGATTGCATATAGCAGCATCAGCCATATGGGCTATGTGCTTCTGGGCATCTTTGCCCTGGGTGAGGTGAGCCTGGTGGGGGCGACTCTGCAGATGTTCAGTCACGGCGTTATTACCGGGCTCCTGTTCGCCGTCGCCGGACTGGTTATGCACAATGCTGGGGAGCGTGACCTGAGACAGCTCGGTGGCTTGGCACGGCAGATACCAATTATCGCTGTTGTCTTTTCTGTAGCCGGGCTGGGTGCTCTGGGGTTACCTACTACCAGTGGATTTGCCGCTGAGTTTCTGGTTTTCGTGGGCAGTTTTTCCAGCACTGTTGTTCCTGGAATTCAGGTTTATACCATCCTGGCGGTGCTGGGCATTGTCATCACCGCCGGCTATATTCTATGGATGTTACAGCGGGTATTCTACGGTCCTGTCCTGGAGAAATTCAACGGCGTGGTAGATGCCGATAATCGGGAAAAGGTATATATGTTTGTCTTTGTGGCAGTAATTATGCTGGTCGGTATCTATCCCGCAGTTCTAACCGATGTTATTAAGCTGGGCATTTCGCCCATAATGAGTTTACTAGGTGGATAAAGGAGCAAGTGTTGAATCTGGAACTATTTACGCCTGAGCTAACCCTGGTTGCCTTTGCCATAGGAGTAATTTTGCTTGACCTCTTTGTCCAGCGGAAGGGACTGCTGGTAATAGTTAGCCTGGTTGGCCTGGCAGTGTCCGCTGGCTTCACCATAGCTCTGTGGGGGGGCAGCGCTCAGGCTATCTTCAACAATATGCTGGTGGTGGACAACTTTGCCCTGTTCTTCAAGCTGTTATTTCTGGGCATTGCTGCCCTGATTATTCTTACTTCGGTTGATTATGTGTCCAAGTTTGCCCGCTTTCAGGGTGAATATCACGCTCTGGTGCTGTTATCCACTCTGGGCATGATGCTGATGGCAGCTACCGCCGAGTTAATCTCTATATTTATCGCCCTGGAACTAACCGGTATCTCCTTCTATATTCTGGTGGGTTTCCTCAAGGACTCCAAATCAAGCGAAGCTTCACTGAAATTCCTGCTGCTGGGAGCAGTAGCCTCAGCAGTATTGCTTTACGGGATGGCGCTGGTCTTTGGCTTTACCGGGAAAACGCAGCTTGGGGAGATTGCTCAGGTTATTCAGTCAATGCCTCCGGGTGGGGTTCTTGCCAACCCGGCTCTTATTCTGGGCATAGTCCTGCTGATAGCCGGCTTCGGTTTTAAGATTGCCGCCGTTCCCTTCCAGATGTGGGTGCCCGATGTTTATGAGGGAGCGCCAACACCGGTGACCGCCTATCTGGTGGCGGAAGAGGCAGCCGGTTTTGCCATCATCCTGCGTGTCTTCCACTCAATCTTTGGGCTTCCCCACTGGCTGAGCCTGGAATGGGGGCTAATCTTCGCCGTACTGGCGGCTATCGGTATGACGCTGGGCAATGTGGTGGCTATTCCCCAAATAAATATTAAGCGTATGCTTGGTTACTCCGCTATCGCTCAGGCAGGCTATCTCATGGTGGGGTTAGCCACTATGGGATTTGCGGTTGGCACCGATGCCCTGGGTCAAAGCGGTCTCCTCTTCTTCCTGGTCAGCTATGCCCTGACCAATTTGGGCGCTTTTATCGCTATTATTGCTATATCCAACAAGCTGGATAGCGACCTTATTGATGATTACTCAGGTATGGGTAAGAGAGCACCGCTGCTGGCTCTAGGTCTGACCCTGTGTCTTATTTCTCTTATCGGTCTGCCGCCCGCCGCTGGCTTTATGGCTAAGTTCTATATCTTTAGTGGTGCCGCCCAGCACGGCTTGTTGTGGCTGGTGGTTATTGCCGTAATCAACAGCGTGATATCCGCCTACTACTATCTGCGGGTGGTAAAGGTGATGTGGCTGGGTCAGCCTGCTTCCGAGTCAAAAGTGCCCTCTTCAGGAGCATTAAGGGTGGCGTTAGCTCTTGCCTGTCTTGGTGTCCTGCTCCTCGGCATTATCCCCGGCTATGTGATGAGGCTTGCTGAGCTCGCCGCCGAGATGTTCGGTTTTTAACACACCCGGGAAAACATCTCAGCTAATTGTGCTGTTTCTATTTGTTTCCTGCCTGATCAAACCCGTGAACAATGCAGCTAATAATAGCAATGCGGCTGCGATGAAAAAAGCCAGGGAGTAGCTGTGGGTAACATCAAAGATATATCCACTGACAATTGGTCCTAGAGCTGCCCCGGTTCCAAAGCCTATTTCCAATGTACCAAATATTGTCCCGACATTAAGCAGACCGAAAATATCACCGATCAGTGCTGATGCCCCCGGAAGCATACCTCCGTAGGCAAAACCAAAAATCAGGGCAAACAGATATAACATCCATAAATCCCTTGCCCAGACCAGAAATATCATAGCTCCCGCCATAAGCAGAAAGCAGATAATGGTACTTAATTTTCTGCCTATCCTGTCAGCGGTAAAACCAACCAGCACTCGACCGACAATAGAAGTTCCCCCTAGCAGGCTAAGGAGTGTTGCTGATTCTGCAGCGGAGAAGCCCATATCTGTAGTGTGGGGCACGAAGTGGGTTAATACCGATAGTAGCGCGAAAGCAAAGAATGCCCAGATGAAAAAACAAAGCCAGTAACTCTTGGTTCTTAATATTTGCCGTAGAGTGAGAGTATCTGTCTGGTTACTGATTTCTTCTATATTGGTATCCGGTGATAACACTTTTCTGCCGTCAGGTAGTGCACCAATTTCATACGGGCTGCTTTTCAATAGTTGGGACAGAGGAATCACGACCAGCCAGGCAACTATCCCTATCACCATATATGCGATGCGCCAGTCGAAAGTAACGATAAGATAAGTGGCGAATGGTACCGTTATAAGGATTCCCGAGCCGAATCCAGCGCCGGCAATACCCAGCGCTGTTCCTCGTTTCTTATCAAACCATCTCGTGATGGTTGAGGTTGGTACTACATACATGGCACCGGTACCCATGGCTACTAACAGGCTGTAGGTTATGAATAACTGCCATAAGGAGCTGGTCTGGCTGGTCAATACCAGGCTTAATCCGGTAAATAGACCCATTAACGAGAGTACCAGTCTCGGGCTATATTTGTCCAGAAGCCAGCCGCCCAGAAGGGCAAATATGCCGCCAAGCATCAGACTAGTCGACGTGATTGCCGAGGTAGCGGTTCGAGTCAGATTAAACTCGCCCTCTATGGATTTAAAGAATAGACCGAAAGAAGAGAACACTCCACATAGAATGAGTTGGATGATAAATAAAGCTATTACCACCACCCAACCATAAAACAGCCTGTCTTTAAGCCTTGAAGTTAATAGCAATAATCATATACTCCTGTTTATAATGGCTCCTGTCGCTTATGAAGATGATAATTGTCTTTACCGTTTTTATCAACCTCTTGATAAATCTCGGACTATTATGCTCACTTTATAGTCGTTGTTATAGATGTTATAATCCCAATCAGTACAGCAAACGGGTGGATTTAAGGTTTGCCTGAGGGATTTTTAGCTGTGGTTTGGTTTAACAGGAGGAATAGGGTGAACGATAAAACTAAAATTGGGATTATTATTTGCGACCGCTATCGTACATGTGCCGGGGGTAAATGCCTGAGAGCCCTTCAAAACCGGGAGGGCGCCTTTAGTATTTATAAAGGCAAGGAGATTGAACTCGTAGGGTATACCAATTGTGGTGGGCATCCTGGCGGCAACGTTGAATATGCTCCTGAGGAAATGAAGAGAAACGGAGCACAGGTTATCCACCTTGCCACCGGATTGGTTGTCGGGTATCCGCCGTGTCCATATATAAACTATTTCCGCAATTTCATCGGGGAAAAGTATGGAATAGATGTTGTTATTGGAACGCATCCAATCCCTCAGAAGTATTATAATACGCATATGAAGCTGAAGACTTGGGATTCGCCGAAGTGGCGAGAGATTATTCAACCGACATTAGCCGATGGAAAGACTCGCTTGGCTTATGATTAAGCAAGTAGTAAATTTAGTTATCTATTGATGGAAAACTTGTTAAGGCGAATTTAGCTAATGACGGAAATTGTAATCATAGCTCTTCTGGTAATTCTGATTGGTTTCTTTCTCTGGGACAGGCTCCGCGGTCGGCAGAGGTTGAAAGAGCAGGGCGACGCTTTATCCAGGATAGTGGGGGAAAAGGTGGAAGGGAGTATTGCGGTCTTCGGTGATGTCCGGGAACGGTTGGGCGAGCTGACTCAGAGAGCGAGGGATATTCAGGAGGTCGGTAAGAATGTCTCCAGCTTACAGGAGCTCCTGCGGGCGCCAAAGTTTAGAGGCGGTTTTGGTGAGCTTCTACTGGAAAGACTGCTGGCTGATATTCTACCGGCGGATTCTTACTCCCGGCAATACAGGTTTAAAGATGGACAGATTGTAGATGCGGTGGTGCGGGTTGGTAAAAATTTGGTCCCCATTGATTCTAAATTCCCCACTGGTGACTTTGAGCAAATAACCAAGGCTGAATCTGAGGGAGAACAAAAAGTCCTGCGAAAGCAGTTTGTCCACAATATCAAAAAGCATATTGATGAGGTAGCCAAATATATACTGCCTGATGAAAACACGTTTGACTTTGCCCTTATGTACATTCCTGCAGAAAACATCTATTACGAGACGATAATTCGAGGCTCGGGAGAAGACGACATATTATCTTACTCTCTTGACCGGAGGGTGGTGCCGGTATCGCCGAACAGCTTTTATGCCTACCTGCAGGTTATTGTGCAGGGGTTAAGGGGACTGCAATTTGAAAAAGCCGCTGGTGAAATCCTTAGCTATGTAAGACGTCTGCAAGGTGACCTTGAGGCTTTTGAGGATGACTTCGATAAGCTGGGGGGACATATCCGCCATGCTGCCAATAAGTATGACGAGGCGAGTAGAAAGCTTACCCGGTTTGAGGACAAATTGCAGCTTACCGGCGGGGTTTCTATGGAGAAACTGCCGGAAGGTGATAGCAAGAAGCATGAGGACGAAGGGTAGCTGGTAAGTAAAGGGGTGTATCTACCCCAGTTGTAATAGAAAATATAAACAAGGAGGCGAAAAATGCCAATAGGTTGGGTATGTCCATTTTTCCCAAATTTAGCCGTATTGTGGCTGGTAACGTCTTTAGTTGTGGTATGGTCAATGGCGTGGAAGGGTGTAGCCCTGTGGCGGGCAGGTAGAAATGCCCACCTCGGCTGGTTCATAGCGCTTTTCATAATAAATTCGCTGGGCATACTACCGATAATATATATCTTCGCTTTTAGCAGGAAGAAAGGATAATAATAAATATCTTTTGTGTAGAGTATGGGGGGTAGCCGTGAACAGGACTAAAGGCTTTGTTAATCTGAATCGGTTTAAGTCGGGCAGAGCCATTAAGAAGCTCAGCAAGACTGTTTACGACAGGCCTAGGGATAAATCTAAGAAAGTGAAGGGCTAGCCAATGAACAAGCAACGGCTTCGTATCCTGTATATTTTACTGGGGGTTGGTATTGTGGTAATTTGTGCTGGTGTCGCTCTCCTTGTCATGCAAAGCATGCTGGGCGCAAATCCTTAAGGAGGTGAGTTATGGGCTGGTTCAGTGATAAGGTGGAGAAGTTCAGGCAGGTTCCGAATCCATATTTCTTTCTGCACATTGGCGCCAGATTTCTCTTTGGGGTAGGGTTGGGTCTGCTGCTGGCTACCTGGTTGCCAATATGGACGGGCTGGGTGTTCATCGGTGCTGCTGTGTTGGTAGCGATACCAAGTACCCGCATTATTTTGAGGTGATAGACAGTGGAAGGAAAGTTAAGCCAGGCGATATTTTGGGCACTGGTCGGGGTTTTTATAGTAATCGCCTGTGTGTTTGTGATTCCGGCAGCGAGAGAATTGTTTATAGGTTTCCTGTTTATCATCATTTCTGGCACTGTCTTCTGTTTATTAGGTGGAGCATTGATATTCTTAACGGTGAAGGAGAAGGTGAGCGGACTGCGGAAGAAGTTCTTATTACTGACCGGGGCTTCTGCCGCCGGATTTATCATTAGTATCGTATTGCATAATGCCATTTATGGGTTATTCATTTACTTTTTCGGTGCCGATTTCTGGAACGGGGGAGACGAACCCTTTTTCTTCATCATGGGCGTCTTTGTCTGCCCGCTCGGATTCTTGGTCGGAGCGGTGGGCAGTATCGTTCTTGCCATCAGGAGTCTAAGGATGGCAGAAAAATCACCTTCTAGCCTATAGCAACCGTAGCCGCTCAGGTTCGGAATTTTGCTTATCAACCCCATCCCCCTTTGTCCCCCTTCCCCTTGATAAGGGGAAGGGGGAGAGAGTTATGAAAGAGAGGTTTCGTCTCTCTCCGACACTCCGACTAAATAAGCTCTCATCATCAAAGGAGACAGGGGGTATAGAGAGAGGCATTAGCCCCTATTTTATTTATTTCTTCCCTCTACTTTGAAGGTAGCTAAGCGGGGTGTTTAAGCGGGACGCCAGTCCCTCTTTTAAAATTATTTCCCCATCCCTTTGATTGAAGTTCAATTAAATGCTAGACTGTTAGGTAAGCGTATGAGCTATACCATTACCCACGAGAGCTTTGATAGCCTTACTTCCTGCTGGACCAACCCGAGTCACCGTTTGAAGTGGAATTCAATCTTTGTTCTACCTGCCTGGTTGAAGGTCTGGTGGCAGGAGCTTGGAACTGGAGCTGAACTGCATCTGGATGCTATCAGGCAGGAAAGGGAAGTCATTGGCATTGCCCCACTTCTAGTGAATAAGGAAACAGCTTCCTTTATCGGTAGCGCTGACGTCTGCGATTACCTTGACTTTGTTATTGCCCCCGGCAGGGAAAAGGATTTCTTTAGTGTCCTGCTTGATGACTTGAGGCAGAAGGGTATTAATCAGTTAGACCTGAGACCGTTGCGGCCCGATTCTACAGTGCTCTCTCATCTTGTAAGTACAGCCCAGAACCGGGGGTATGAGGTTCTCTGCCACCCTGAGGATGTTTCTCTGGAGCTAGACTTACCCGCTAACTGGGATGAATACCTGGCAACATTGAACAAAAAGCAACGCCATGAAGTTAGACGGAAGTTAAGGCGGTTATGGGAGGCAGGCAACGTAGAACATCGCTGTGTTGAGGCCGGTCGGGAGGTCGAAGATTATTTGGATATTTTTTTGAAGCTCTTTTCACTGAGCCGGGATGAGAAAGCCAGCTTCATGAATCCCAAGATGGAATCATTCTTCAGGTCACTAGCTAAGGCTATGGCTGAGATTGGGCTGCTGAGGTTAGGTATCATTCAGTTGGATAAGGCACCGGTGGCGATGACTATGGGGTTTGACTACAATGACGCGCACTACCTCTATAATAGTGCCTATGATCCCCAATTCAATTACTTAAGCGTGGGACTGCTTTGTAAAGTCCTCTGCCTCAAGGAGAGCATCGAGAAGGGCAGAAAGAAATGGGACTTTTTGAAAGGTGGAGAACCGTACAAATATCAACTCGGTGGCCAGGAAATACCCCTATACAGCTGCCAGATAACTATCAAGTGAGGAGGAACACACTCTGATGCCAGCCAGCCGACTGAGAATAGCTATGCTCAGTGCGCATAGCTGTCCTATAGGGAGTCTAGGTGCGAAAGATACCGGTGGCATGAGTGTCTATATCCGGGAGCTGGCTCGCGAACTGGGGAAACAGGGGCATTTAGTGGATGTTTATACCCGTGTTCATGACCCCAGAGACGGTCAAATATATGAGCTTGGCCAGAATGCCCGACTCATCCACCTCAGGGCAGGCGAAGACAAGGAGATACATAAGTTAGCGGTGTATTCCCATCTTCCCGACTTTGCCTGCAAGCTGGAGAATTTCAGGAAGCATAACAACCTCCAATACGATTTAATATTTAGCCATTACTGGCTTTCGGGTTGGGTAGGGAAATCTCTACAACGCTGGTGGAATGTTCCTCATGTTATGATGTTCCACACGCTGGGCGCGGTTAAGAGTGCTATTGGTATTGGAGAAGAGGAGCCTGAGCTTCGCATTGAGACAGAAAGAGACTTGGCTAAAAGTTGCCATCATATTATCGCCGCAACGGAGAAGGAAAAGGAGAATCTTATTTTGCACTACAGCGCTTCGCCGGAAAGAATTGGTGTGGTGCCTTGTGGAGTGAACCTAGAATTATTCCAGCCCGTGGACAAAGGGACTGCCAAGCAGCAGTTAGGCTTTGATGACAACAAAATCATCTTATTTGTGGGCAGGATTGACCCATTAAAGGGCATAGATAGGTTAATAAAGGCTATACCCTATCTGCCAGATACCCACGGGCTAAGATTGGTTATCATCGGTGGTGATGAACATAGCCAGCATGAAATAGCACAGCTACAGAAGCTGTCCGGTGACCTCCATATACAGGATTCAGTTACTTTTCTTGGCTTGATAAAGCATGACCAGCTGCCTTATTTTTATAGTGCGGCTGATGCTTGTGTGGTTCCCTCTTATTACGAGAGCTTCGGGCTGGTAGCCCTGGAATCCCTGGCTTGTGGCACGCCGGTAGTGGCTACCGATGTAGGCGACCTTAAAAGTGTTATCCGCCAGGGAGAGACAGGATATGTGATAACAGATAATGCTCCTCACCACCTTGCCGAAAAAATAGCTTTGCTTCTTTCCATGCCAGGCATAGATACAGAATCTGCCCTGTCAATTCGGGCATCAGTAAGCAGATTTAGCTGGTCAAATATTGCTGAGGCGCTTGTTAGAGAATGCAGGCTGGTGCTGGCTAATCATCTTGTCCCCGTACCCTAGTTTATCGCCTTTTCGTACCACAAGGTGCCTGCCCGAACTTCAAAGCCAATAGACTGGTAAAGGGCACAAGCTGCCTTGTTCTCGCTGTCCACGGTCAACTCGGCAACCCGTAATCCCTTACCTTTGAGGTGGGCTAGCCCGGCCAGGAGGGCTTTTTTGCCTACCCCCCTACCTCTATAATCCGGGTCTGCCCCGAGCATAAAGATTCGCCCCTTTCTTCCAATAGCAGTTCCCCCTCCACCGGTTATCTCCGTCCAGCAATAGCCGATGACCTTATCTCCCTCGCAGGTTAGAATTATATCCTCCGGAGAACAGGTACTTGAACTGGTACGGTACATTATCTCCTCTACAGTATTGGGATTGTATCCCCAGGTGCCAGTAAGGGCACGATTCTGAATTTGGGTGAGCTTGGCTTCCTCACCAGGCTGTAGATGGCGCCACCCTAAAGCAGGCTGGTCAATATCCTGCTGACTAACTTTAGCCATGTCTAGCCTCAATTCAAGGAACCGCCGGACACACTCAAAACCTAGTTTAGATAGCACACTTTTGGCAACTATGTTATCCTGTGGTATACTTATATGGGCTAGACTTGCTCCTAATTCCTGAGCACGCCGGGTAGCGTAACTGAGGAGTTTTGTGGCTAGACCCCTTCTTCGATGTTCGGGGTGTATCCAGCAGTCAAGAATAACCCGCCCGATGGTCAGCTCCGGCGCCACATCCATGTAGCCGACGATATCCCTATCAATTTCAACAATAAACAAGTCCTGCTCAGGGGAGCAGCTGGGTCGCCCCAGGTGCTCAGCAATGATCTGTGGTGAAACACAACGCCCGGTTGGCTCTAGTTTTTCAGCCTCAATGCTTAAGCGGACGTATTTATCAAAATCTGTGGGCTGATAATTACTTATGGTATAAGGGGAGTTACTCATTGACTATAAATATCCTCAAGTTAGAATTGTATCAGCTTAAGCGGATATTATACAATTGTTATTGTGTATCTTGAATTAAGGAGACTCAGGCGCGATGACCAAGCAGGCTCAGGTTATGGTGGTTACCCCGCACCCGGACGATGCTGAATTTGGTGTTGCCGGGACGGTAGCTCGTTGGACAGGAGAAGGGAAGGACGTTATTTACGTGGTGTGCACCAATGGTGATAAGGGCACCAGCGATACTAATGTGAAGCCGGATGAACTGGCCAGAATCCGAGAGCAGGAACAACTGGCTGCCGCCAAGCTGCTGGGGGTGAGAGAGGTTATATTCTTAAGGCATGCCGACCAATCTCTTGAAGATACACCTGAGTTCCGGGAGGAGATTGTTCGGCTGATAAGGAGGTATCGGCCGGAGATAGTGGTAACGGCGGACCCCTACCGGCGCTATCTCTGGCATCGCGACCACCGCATCACTGGCCAGGTAACACTGGATGCCATATTCCCCTATGCCAGAGACTATCTTTCCTACCCCGAGTTGCTGGAAGAAGGCCTTCAGCCCCACAAGGTGAGGGAAGTTTGGTTCTGGGCTGCTGAAGACCCTAACTACCGCTCGAAAATCACGGACACCTTTGATATCAAGCTTGCTGCTCTGGGCTGCCACAAGAGCCAGGTAGGAAATAGACTACCGCCGGAGATGGAAGCGCGGTTGAGAGAGCGGGCTAAGCAGATGGCAGAGGGAGAGGACTATGAGCTGGCCGAAGCTTTCCATCGCGTCGAGCTGAGGTGGTAATCAGCTCACCTGGCTAGGATGAGAGCCAGAGTACATCCCCGCAAAGATTCGGATTATGGGAACGAGCGGAAAAGGCGGCAAATTCGTCTTTCTCCTTCTTTAACACAGTGGCGGCACCGTGGCCGGGGTATATTTGAGTATCATCAGGCAGGACAAAAATCCTCTCGGTTATGGATTGGACTATCTGCTGGAAATCAGCGGGCGACCATGTCTTACCGGGTCCGCCGGGGAAAATGGTATCGCCTGACATCAGGTATTTACCCGACTTAAAGCATAAACTGCCCGGCGTATGGCCCGGTGTATGCAGCACCTCAAGCAGGATGTTTCCGAATGAAACCACATCACCATCGTTCAGCAGTATTTTTGGCGGCGATGGCAATCTTCCCGCATCTAAAGCATGAGCAGCCAGGGGGACCTTTAGCCTAGACCGTAATTCGGCAAGGGCACCAATATGATCCATGTGGTTATGAGTCAGCAATATGTATTTAGGGGTAGTGTCCTTTAATCTGCCCACAATTGTGCCCGCATCAGCCGGGGCATCTATCAGGACACTTTCCCGCGTTTTTGGGCAGACTAGAATATAGGCATTGGTGCCAAAGGAGCCTAATTCAAGCCTCTCGATCTGGATATCGTCGTCTTTTACCATAACTACCATTCCTCGTTCACTCCTCGATATTACTTATGTCCCTTACCTCCTGGGTGCTATTAGAGCATGTGAGAGATAAAACCTAATCGGCAGACTTCTCTCCAGGCTGATAGTGAGCTTTTGGGAGAAGCCCCGGCTCGCTTTCATATCCTGCCTGCTATGTTGAACATTCTCATCTAGAGTTGCAGGTAACTTTAGGGAGTAGCTTCGGCACCGATTAGCTCTCTTATTTAAGGGAAGATCTTTTCGGCTTGTTCTGCTCTTATTCTTTCCGTAGCTCTTTCCATTCCCGAAACTATCTCGTAAGCCGTTTCAGACGCCCCCACAGTTTGAATAGCTGCCCGGTTTACTGCCCTTTCCACTGGGACAAGCTCACGCAAAAAAGCTTCATAATTATCCCGATTTTGGTAGGCATCTTTCACCAGAGCTTCATAACTATTGCCTTCAGCTCCAAGCAGCTTAAGATAGTGGTCGAGGAGCAGGTTTATCTCGTTCATTTGTTTCCTGCGTATTTTCTCAGAATAAATTCCCTTATTATCAGCGTTGAGTATATCTTGGGTCTTATTATCAATCTGGGCTACTGCGTCTTGCCTGGACTGGCCTTTCTTTGCAATGTCAAGGGCAGCGTCAAGAGCCAGCCTTTTGGTGAACAGCATATTCAGCACAAAAGTCTCGTGAGTTCTCCTGTATTTTAGAAGAGTAAAAAAGAAAATGAATGGGACCATAAATACCCAGATTGTTATGTCTGGCATTTTCACCACTTTTTTGGCAACAGCTTTGGCCAGCCGCCGTTCCTGGGAACGAATAATGTTATACTTGGTATCTACAAAAGTTGGCAAAATTGCTCTCATGGTTAGCCCTCCCTTGCCTCTAAAAAGAATTTGCTTACTCCCTTTGTCCTCATTTCGTCTACTAATTTCTGTTTCGTCAGCATTGACTCCACAATCACTGCGGTCTCACCCAATCTCTCAATTACAGCTCGGTCTATCTCCTTTTCAATGGCGGTAAGCTGATGTAAGAAAGCTTCATAATTGTCCTGAGTTTGGTAGACATTTTTCACCAGGGACTGGTAATTGTCCCCCTCAACCTCAAGCAGTTTTGAATAATGGTTAATGAGCAAATTTACTCCCTTCACTTGTCCCTGGTGTATTCCCCAGGAGTAGAGTTTTTGCGAGATGAGCCGGTCTCTAGTTTTACTCTCAATCCTGTCAAGCTGGCGTTGCCTATCTTCGCCTTGATTTATGGCAACAGCAGCGTCCAGAGCCAGCTTTTTGGTAAACAGGAAATTCCTGGCGAATATTTCGGTATCCTTCTTCCTCTGGAAAAAATCAAAAGCAAACACGAATGGTATCAAGAGGTGCCATACCGACAAGGGTTTCATTATTATCATCCTCGTAGCAACAGCTCTGGCGAACATCTCCTCGTAAGAGAGAATAATGCCATACTTTGTCTGCATAACCACCCCCCCACCGTTCCCGATGTAGGATGATAGCACCTCCTCTTCTCCTGTGTCAATCAGTTTAAGAGGAGGTCGTTTAGCAACCTATCCCCCTGACCCCTTCCAAGAATAAATCCTAAATCCTAATTTCTAAATCCTAAACTTGAGGGTTTGGTTTTTGGTGATTAGTGTTTTGAATTTGTTTAGAGTTTCGTGCTTATAATTTTGGCTTTCACTAGGGGCTTTGCCCCTCTCTAAAGTCTCTTTCCCCTTTGAGGACAGGAGCCTACTTAATCAAGAGAGTCAAAGAGAGGCAACGCCTCTCTTACATAACCAATCCCCTACCTCTTTGATAACAGAAACTTTATTTAATCAGGGTGTTTAAGAGGGGCGTTAGCCCCTCTTTCAAAACTATTCCCCCCTCTCCTTCTTGAAGGAGAGGGGGATTAAGGGGGTGAGGTTGACCCATTAGTAAATCTAACGGGGTTGATAAACAATCTTTTAGGGGGAGATTTTATACCGGGGTTCTTAACCGTGGTATAATGTGACCGAAGTATTATATAGGTTGTGATGCACTATGGCATTACCCCGGATTATCCAACTTGAAGTAACCACTGCTTGCCAGTTGCGGTGCGTTTTCTGTCCCCGTACCGTTCTGGCTGACCGCTGGGTCACGGCTCACTTGCTCTGGGAGACGTTTTCTTCGCTGCTACCTTTTGTCCGACGCACAGGGCTGGTGCATCTGCAGGGGTGGGGGGAGCCACTACTTCATCCTCATCTGTGGGATATGGCAGCAGCTATTAAAGAAAGACACGGACGGGTAAGTTTGACTACCAATGCGGTGCTACTGGACAAGGCGGCAAGCCGCGAGGCTTGTCGCATAGGCGTTAATTTAGTAGCCATTTCAGTAGCTGGAGCTCGAGCCGAAACCAACGATTCTTTACGGGTAGGCTCTCACCTTGACCAGATTTGTGCCAATATCTCTTATCTGTGCCAGCTCAAACCTCGCCCGAAGGTAAACCTGGTTATGCAGATGATGAAGCCTACCCTGGAGGAGTTGCCGGAACTGGTGACTTTAGCCGCCAGATTGGGAGTAGATGGAGTGGTAGCTCCGAATCTAGATTATATTCCCACTGTTGAAGTAGATGCCCTCAGAGCCTTTAGCTTTTCCCCTGATTTTCATCAGATTGAGCTGATTAATGAAGCACAAACCAAGGGCAAAGAATTAGGGGTCAAGGTACGCATATATCCCTTAAGACCCAGCAGTGACATTTTGATGTGTGATGCTGACCCGGTGCACAATGTGTGGATTACAGTATGGGGTGAAGTAGCGCCTTGCCCATACCTTGCCCTTCCTTGCCGGGGTGATTTCCCCAGGCTTTTCTGGGGGAAGCAGGAGCACCTGTCTCGCTTCAGCTTTGGCAGGGTTACCGAAGGGCTTGACCGGGTAGTCAACAGTCAATCGGCTCGCTCCTTCCGGGAAGCTTTTGTCCGCCGCTTGCAGGCAAGTAGGTTGGATACTATGACTGCCGTGGCACTATCAGCAATGCCCAGGGTGCGCAGCACATCAGGTGCCTTCTTGGAACCATTAGCCGAGACGAAATCTCTGAAGAAAGCTACCGCACTGCTACCACCCCCTGACCTTTGCCGCAACTGCTACAAGTTCTACGGTCTCTGAGGCAGGTAAGGAGAGGGTTCCTTTAGGAACCCTCTCCTTTTTGCTGCTGTTAGTCTGGGAGAATGGGCGGAGTGAAGAGCCACCCGGACCAGAGGACATAGACTACCCCCAGCGTCCAGAATGCATTAAATAGCTGGGCGAGCCAGTAGGCAGCAGCCGGTCTGCCGCCACCAACCGTGATTAGCTCCTTGAAGTTGGTTTCCAGACCGATGCTGACGAAAGCCATAGCAAAGAACCAGGTACGGTAATCCTTGCACAGTGCGGAGATTGCGCTAGTAGCTTCTGAGCCCATGGTTGGCATAACAGCGAAGGAAATGATTAGTGAGGCGACGACAAAGCCGACGATGAACTTGGGAAAGCGGAACCAGATTTCCCAATATGAAGGTCGTCCTGCCCCTGCCTTTCGCTCCAGAGTGAAGGTAGCCCATATAGCCAGGAAAAAGGCGGCGAAGCCGATGAGGATATTCTGAGACATCTTGACCATAGCTGCCGCCTCCAGTGCTGCCTTGGTACCGATTACCTCGCCGGCGGCTACCACTGCACCAGTATTGTCAATAACCCCGCCAACCCAGGCACCAGCCATATTGGTCGGCAGACCTATAGCCCTAGCTATAGGGGGCATAACTACAATCAATATCACGGCACAAACCATCAGCCAGGCGATAATGTAGCTAACTTCCTTGGGGTCGCCTTTGACCGCTCCACCGGCAGCAATGGACGCCGAAACGCCGCAGATAGAGTTGCCGGTAGCTATGATGCTGGAGAAGCGTTCCGTCAAGCCAAAGCGTCGGCATAGCCAGTAGGTAAAGAACCAGACTGCTCCCACTACTAAAAGAGCCTGTCCCATACCAACGCCACCAGCCTTCATTACCACCTGGAACATGATGGTGGCTCCCATGCAGACCAGGCCAATCTTGATGAAATACTCCGTCATAACGCTGGCTTTCAGCCACTTGGGAACACGGAAAACGTTGCTGATGATGAGGCCAAAACCCAGTGCCCACAGGACATATTCTATACCCCAGTGTTTAATGGCGGCCTGATTGCCTATGAAGACAGCCAGGAAACTGAGAGCAAAGATTACGGCGAAACCGGGGACATAGAGGCGGAGGTCTCTCTTCATGAAAGCACAACCAATAATGGTTAGTACCAACAGCAGGAGGAACACAATAATGGTAGCCCACAAGGTGTCAATCCCCTTGGGGAAGGCCTCCCCTAGGTTTGTCCACAAACCAATCTTAGGGAAGTGGGGCGCCACCCTAGCCCAGGACAGCACTATAATAAGCCAGCCAATCCAGCACGCCCACCAATCTTCCACTCTCCATAGAGATGACCAGTCAATACCTTTTTTCTCTTGCATAAAATTTCTCCTTTAACAGGATTAATCAGTGATAACTGCTAGAAAACTGTTGAGGGGTGATGTTTCATATTCTCGATGGCATTACCTCCTTCCTCTCATATTTCATCACCAATATCGCCTGGTCTAAAATTCAGTTTTTAATGTCTTTAATCTGTATTAGACCCTGCCTGCCAAAAAAACAGGAGGTCAAGCGTTGCTAGCATCGAATTTTTTCTTTCATTCGGTAGCCTCACTTGACCCCCCCATTGCCTAAAAAACATTACCATTTTGGTAGTATTATTTTACCACTGCTGTCAAGCTTTTAGTTATTTAATTAATCTCCTGACCTCACATTGATGCTGTGTCATCAAATCCAGAGGTTAGGTGAGCATCTTTTTCAATTATTTCCTCTCCCTCAGGTTGTAAGTATAGTTCTGAAACCAAATCCTGTAAGGTTATAGATTCCAGTACCTTGTTAATCGCCTTTCCTATTTTTGTCCAGATGTTGCGAGCTACGCATATGTTAGCTTGTGGGCATGCTTTGGGCTCGTCAATGCACCTCACCGGCATAAGCGTTCCTTCTGAAACCCGAATAATTTCATCAAGCTGTATCTCTGCTGGCGGCTTAGCCAAAGTAAAACCTCCGTGGATTCCCCGCAGACTTTTTACCAGCCCAGCCCTCCTGAGAGGGATAAATAGCTTCACCAGATATCGTTCCGGGATTTGCTGCCTGGCTGCAATGTCTTTTATTTGAATAAGACCTTGCCCGAAGTGAACAGCCAGGTCAAGCATTGCTCGCATTGAGTATCTTCCTTTGCTGGTTAGTTTCACTAGAACCTCCCCATCGTTTCCAAAACATTACCATTTTGGTCGTATTATGTTACTAATGGTAAACTCTGTCAAGACTTAACCAGCATATTCTTGCGGTTTTTTAATAAGTGCTGATATAATCAGGCTTATTGCAGACTAAGGGGATGGAGGCTAGCTTAAAGTGCCCTTTGTTGAAGTGGAAAAGGGGAGACTCTACTACGAAATTAGCGGAAAGGGGCGTTGGCTGGTGCTTATTCACGGGGCATGGGCTACTCACGAATGGTGGCGATGGCAAGTCCCGGAATTATCACAGAGTTACCGCGTCTTATCCCTGGATGTCAGAGGTCATGGGCAGTCAAGCCCGCTGGAAAAACCAGACTCAGTTGATAACTTCGCCAGGGACCTTGAGACGCTTCTTGAGAAAGTGGGAGCGGATGAGGTTGCGCTAGTCGGCTGGTCAATGGGTGGCATCATCTCTATGCAGTATTATCTAGATACTCCATCTAGAGTAAAAGCCTTGGTGTTGATTGCCACCAGGGGTCACCGCAATCCGAAGATGAAACTACGGGTCTGGCTGCAACAAATCCAAAGTCGCCTCAGTCTCATGATGGACTTTGCTGGTTACAGGGAAGTTATTTATCAGGAGCAAGTCGAGAAAGAGATAAGAAGTATGCTATCACCGGCAACAACGAAGGAAGTCATTGATTGGATGATGACTGACCTTACCAATAACCCGAGGCGGAACTTCTTTGAGGTTGCCAAAAGTCTCTGGGACTGGGGAGCTGAGGAGAGATTGGCAGCAATCAACGTCCCGACCTTGATAATGGTGGGGGAGGAAGATAATAGGACTCCGCCTCAGTTTTCCCATATCCTGCATGCAAAAATACCAAATTCGAAACTGGTGGTTGTTGAAGACTGCGGTCACTACCTGCTCCTGGAGCGTCCTGATATAGTCAATACTGAAATTGTAGGATTTCTGAAAGACGCTGGCTATTGAGGTAGCTCTAAAGTTCCTATTCAGGCTTAGCGTCGCTGCTGGCATTTCATTTCGCTTAGAAATATTGCCATTAGAGTTTGTCAAGGAGAGTTCTTATTTGAACCGGTTGCCGATGAAGCAGGCAGGAAGTGCAGGGGAGAAACGGAGCTGCCCCCCACTTTTCTTTGAAGTGGCGGATACCGGGATGGATGCCCAATCCTAGATTGATAGCAGCCTTGCCTTCCTCTTGGGCTAGACACAGCATTTTGTGGAAAAGCAGGTCAGAGGCACCGGGGACTTTTTGCCTGGTAGAACAGAAATTAAAAAGGTAGAAGGCATATTTGGCGGCTCCTAAATCCATGACGGTGAAAGCAACCAAAGCGCCGTTCTGATGTCTTGCCTCAAGAAGTCTGGCCGTCTCTGAGCGAGCCAGATAGTGCGGCATACCCTCAAAAATAAGTCTTTGCTCCTCTGTAAGCTCATGTCCGGCAAGGAATTCTTTGACCAGTTTCTGGTGTTCTCTGCCAAACTTTCCTTGGAGTACTTGTAGTTCCCTGGCTGCTCGTCGCACCATATAGGCTACATCCGGGGGAATGTGAGGTATCGGTAGGGCTAGATGATAGTAGGCGTCTTCACACCAGTTCTGGCAAGTATAAGGCGGGAACCAGAGCTGTGGGGCAATGATGGCAACTGTAGCCGGCTGAAAACGGTTGCACACGGATTCATAGACCTGCGGCGTGTTTGACTCAGCTTTTAAGGGATAACCGATAAAAATGAGGTGGTTTCCCGCAGTAAAGCACAAGTGGTCATCGTGGATATATGCCTCAGCGCCAGATATACTTTCTACATAGTCTACAAGGTGTTCCGGCAGGTAAGCTCGTTGATAAACCAAATTGCGTTCTTCGGAGGTAAGCATCTCTATTCTACCCCTTAGCTACCGTTTAAGTGGAGAATGCCGGTTACAGCGTTTAGCTTACATTATCAAAGTACTCTGCACAAATATTGGGGAACTTCACAGTCCCCCAATCAGAGTTGGACACCCCGGACTTTCAAGAGGCGAAAGGAATAATCCAAATAACTAATGCCAGGATGAAACAAATTATCAGGGTTATCACCACAAAAGGTATGGTGTAGCTGAAAAATTGCTTCAAGTCTATCTTGCAACGGTCTTCTTTTTCACAAATGTTCATGGCCACGAAGAGGGCTGGGGCACCGGCTACAGTTAGATTACTTCCCAGGGTCCCCGCCCATAGTACTACCCACCACAAGGGCCAGGGGTTGATATTGGCTGAGGCGGCAAGGTCTTGGATTAAATGTAAAAAGACGAGGATATAGGCATCGTGCTCTACGATGCCTACGATGGGGGCTGTTACCCAGTAAATAGCTGAGGCACCAAGAATGAGGTTACTCTGGATAGAAGATGCTACAGCATCGGCAATCATTTTGATTAGGCCTACGTGGTTAATCCCACCAACCAATATGAAAAGCGTTATATAGAATAATAGAGCCCTCCAGTCCAACTCACCGATTACTTCTTCAAAACCGGGACTTTCCAGTTTTTTGTGGAATATTTCCGTTATCAGAACTAATACAATCGCCCCGGTAAGGGTGATAAATCCTAAATGTAAACCAGTAAGCTGCCGGAAGGACATGGTTAGAATGGTAGCCAAGAAAACCCCCAGTACTATTACCGCAAACTTTTTATTTTTTATGTGCTCTGCTGCATTGGAAAGAGTTATTTCTCTGATAGCGGTATTATCAATGGTAATGCCAGCATACATTTTTCTAAATCTGAACTTGTAGAAGAAAAGGGCGGTCAGCATAAATGTTGCGGTCAGGATGAAGAAGGATGAAGGTCTTCCCATTTGCCAGATGAATTCGGTAAATTCTATTCCAGCAACGGAATGAAGCATTTGAGGTGGCAGGTCGCCTAATAACAACGCGGTGCCCATGAAATTGGCAGATAATCCCACAAAGATAATGAAAGGGAAAGAAGGCAGTTTTATTTTCTTGGTGACATGTAGAACCACAGGCGCCATCATCAATATTACGACCACATTGTCTATGAACATAGAGATGAAAGCTGAAATGACCCCCAGAAGAGTCAGGAATAGGGCTATGTTATGACGTGAAATCCTCAACATGGTTACTGCCAGGTACTGGGGTATCCCCGATTTCCCAAAATAAATGGCAATTATCCAGATACCGAAAAGGATAGCAATGACATTCCAGTCTACAAACATAAAGGCTTCTGTTTCTCTCATCACACCAAGCAACACCATCAAAGCCACACCGATGATACCGATAACAGCCCTATCCAACTTTCCCCAAATAATCAGCCCGATGGTTACCAGGAAGATAATTAAGGCTATTAGCTGTATTGACTCCACAAGTTTAATCTCCTATTCCTAATCTTTCTTAGGTTGTGATGACAAGAAAACCAGATCTCGGACATTTTAGCATATTGCGTCCACTAAAATATGTTTTCTGCACTTGTTGGGAGAGGGAGCGGTTGTAGGCTACCAGGACTGAGCTCTGTCCCAGCCTTACCCAGCTTAAAGCTAGGACTCAATAATTGAGGTCTAAGACTATCTTTTCGCCTATCTATGGTGGGCCTTGCGGAACAGTTCCCGGACTTCTGTTTGAGAAGAAGCAACTTATTCCAGTTTTGCAGCACTTGCTTGTATCCTATTTAAAACCCACAAGTTAACTGTATCTCATTGAGAAATATTCGTCAATAACAATCCGATAAATTGTTGTTTGGACAGAGGCGTGGGACTCACCAAGCGGTACCATCTCTGTAAAGAGCGAAATAGGAGTAGGCACCTTGAGTGAGGGAAGTTCCTCGGTGGTCTCTATCTAAGTTGAGGCCTGCTCTAGTTCAGATAGATAGGTGACACTATAATAGTGTTACTATGAGGATAATAAGCGGAGTAGTTACCGGGACTTCTCGTCTGGCAAGACTTCAGGCAGATGGTGGCAGTGAGTTTCGGGATACCTTACCCCACAGCAATTCCTGGAACAATGTCAGCAAAAAAGAAAGGGGGTAATGTGTCACTAATCATATGAACGAGTACATAGCCTTGACACTCAGGAGGGGCGATGTTACACTTCGTTTGTCTTCTGTTTAGCTTTCATTGTTATTAGAAAGTTGATGCAGTTATGAAAAGGATTGGTATTCTCTACCACCCCATGATTGAGGCTGCTTATAGACTGGCAAAGAACCTGGAAGAATTTTTGAATTCAAGGAAAGTCTCAGTTTGGGTGTGCTCAGCATGGGAATGGGAGAAGGCTAAATCCCAGTCGGATAACACCGATTTGATTCTCAGTATTGGTGGCGACGGCACCATTCTGCGGGCAGCTCAGGCGGTGGTTCCCTATCCCGTTCCTATTACCGGGATAAATCTGGGCAAACTGGGATTTATGACTGAGCTCAGTGCTGATGAAGCTATGGTTAAGCTGCCTGACCTGCTGGCGGGTAAGGGCTGGATTGATGAGCGAGCCCTGCTTGAAGTGGAATTTTACCCGTCAGGTAAGGAACCATCCTCTGTATTCTATGCTTTGAATGATGTGGTGGTGACGCGGGGGACAGTGGCTCGGATGGTCTATATAGACGCTAGCATTGACGGTGAGAAACTGACCACCTATAAAGCTGACGGGGTGATTGTAGCCACTGCCACCGGTAGCACCGGTTATTCCCTGGCTGCTGGTGGTCCTATCCTTCACCCCCAGGCTAAAGCATTTGTGATGTTACCCATAGTGCCTCACCTTTGTTCCGCTTATCCTGTGGTGCTATTATCAACTTCGGTGGTTAAATTGCAGGTTAATACTGCCCATCAGGCAATACTAAGCATTGACGGTCACATAAATTTAACTTTGACCGATGGGGCTATTGTTACCGTAAAGCATAGCTCTAATACGGCACGATTTTTGAGGATTCATCCGGAGACCTCTTTCTATGGTTCTCTGGAACAAAGATTGAAAGGAAAGCACTGATTTGAAGGTTGATAGAGCCAGAATCCAAGATGTACCCCAGATACACGAGTTAGTTAACTACTTTGCCGATAGGGGTGAGATGCTCGCTCGCCCGCTGAGCGAGATGTATGAGAATATCAGGGATTACTTCGTAATCAGGCAGGGTGAGCGGGTGCTCGCCTGTGCTGCCCTGCATGTTAAGTGGTCAGACCTGGCTGAGGTAAAGTCACTGGCGGTAGCCGAGGATAAGCAGAAACAGGGTTTCGGTGACCAGCTAGTGGTGGTCTGCCTCAATGAGGCTAAAGAGCTTGGCATTCCCACTGTTTTTTGCCTGACCTATAAACCAGCCTTTTTTGAGAGGCTTGGCTTTTCTCAGGTAGACAAAATGGAGCTACCGCAGAAGGTCTGGACTGAGTGCTATCGCTGCCCTAAGTTCCCCAATTGTGAGGAGGTGGCTCTTATCCATCACCCGGAGATTTAATTTGGCTGAGGAAAAGACATTATCCAGTAAACTAATCTATGAGGGGCGTGCCGTGAAGCTGCGGGTTGATGTGGTGCAGATGCCCAGTGGTAGAGAATCCGAGCGGGAGATTGTGGAACATGATGATTGTGTCGCCATTATCGCTGTTGACGCCGGTGATAATATCCTGCTGGTTAATCAATTCCGCAAGCCGATAGAGAAAGAGTTACTGGAGATACCGGCGGGGGGCATTGATTCTGGTGAAACCCCTGAGGATGCCGTTTGCCGGGAGCTGCGTGAAGAGACCGGTTTTTTACCCCAAAAGCTGGGGAGGTTGGGTGGTTTCTACTCCGCCCCCGGGTACTGCACGGAATACCTTTACCTTTACCTGGCTACGGAGCTTACTCCCAGTCGGCTTTACGCTGAGGATACCGAGAATATTAGCTTAGTTCGCGTGTCCATCAGTCAAATCCCTGAGCTTGTTACTTCGGGACGTATTTGCGATGCCAAGAGCATTGCCGGCTTGCTTGCCTATTTGGAGTATAGAAAGGCACACTGAAAGCAAGTCAGCCCATTCCATCTGAGAGCTTTCTACCGCCGAGGAGGTGCATATGGAGATGGGGCACTAGCTGCCCTCCCTGCTCACCACAGTTTATGACCAGGCGGTATCCCTTTTCGGCAATACCCTCTTTTCTGGCTAGCTGATTAGCCACATTTACCATGTGTCCTATCAAAGGTGACTCTGCCTCCGATATACTGGCAAGGGAAGGAATGTGCTTTTTGGGGATAATAAGGAGGTGGGTTGGTGCCAGAGGATTAATATCTCGGAAGGCAATTACCTCTTCGTCCTGGTAAACGATATCGCCGGGTATTTCACCGGCTATAATTTTACAGAAGATACAGTCCATATCCCCCTCACTTGGATATTAATTTATCTACTATCTACCTTACCCCCTTAATCCTCATTAGAGTTCTCTTTGGTTGTTGTTGACGGTTAATTAACAGCTAGGCTATCCTCTCATTTTTCGAGTTGGTTTATGAACTCGGGACTTCTAGCGTGATATTCTCTTTTCGGGCATCATATTTGAATTCCCATCTATTGAGTATATCACGCCCTAGGAGACAAGGCATTCGCAAGAGGTTTGGATGCTCTGCTAAATATTGGGGTAGTATCTGTTGAATGCATAGTGTAATTACTTGGGGGATTGGATTTCCTCTAGTGTCTGTAAAAACTATGATAGCTCTTTCCTTAAAATACTGATGAGCTCCCCCGATTCCTTCTATTGGAGTAAGAGTCTCCGGTCGCATATATTCTCGTAGCCCATAAGCATAGCTGCCGTGAATACATGTTCCAGCTGCACCTGTATCTATCATGAAATCTGTTGTTGTACCAAGATTGATACGAGGAAGATAACAATATGCCTGCACCGCAGGTGCAGGCATCATTTGGTAGCCGAATGTAGCTAGACTACACTTTATCTTTTTCATAAATCAGAAAAGTGTAACAACCTTACGACTGGATAGAAACTTAATAACGACCTGTTCTTTGGGTAAGCCCTTTTGCTCAATTTGCATAAGGACATCATCATAGTTCTTGCTATGGGTAACGACCTCGGACTTGCAAACGGCTATCCAATTCTCGTCATAAAGCTCTAGCAGTTTGCCTCTATTTTTTTCAATAAACGCTAAGTCTTCGCTGAATTGGTTCATTTTTCGTTTGAATTCTTCGGGACCGCCAGCTGATTGGAGTGCTTTATTTAATAAGCTGCTTGTCATACCACTCACCCCCTTACACCCTAGACTATTATTATACTACCATTTGTCAAGATTCTACCGCAAATTTTTTTGACCAGCTAGGTCATAAGTCACAACTAACGAGAACTCTTCTTAGCTAGTGCCTGACTTTTCCAGTTTCTCAATTACGGCATCGGCTACCTGAGAAGTGCCCACCGGGGATTTGGGATTTAAATCATAGGTAACACTCTTCCCCTCAACGATAACCTCGGTAATAGCCCTTTCCAATCTATCAGCGGCCTTTGTCTCTCCGAGGTGGCGGAGCATCATTACCCCGGAAAGCATCATGGCTATGGGGTTGGTCTTATTTTGCCCGGTATATTTAGGGGCACTACCGTGTGTGGGCTCAAAGATAGCAATCTCATCACCGATATTAGCCCCGGGACATACCCCCAGCCCCCCTACCAGCCCGGCGCATAAATCGGAGATAAAATCTCCGTAAAAATTGGGCAGAACCAGCACATCGTAAAATGACGGATTTCTCACCAGCCGCATGCATAGGGCATCAACGATTACATCTTCAAATTCAATATCAGGGTACTCCTGGGCAACCTTTCTGGCGGTGGCTAAAAAAAGCCCGTCCGAAAATTTCAAAATGTTGGCTTTATGTACTGCGGTTACCTTTTTCCTTCCATGAGCCCGGGCATAATTAAAGGCAAACCTGACAATCCTTTGGCTGCCTGTCTCCGAAATTATTTTCAGGCTGAAGCTGGAGTCCTCCCTGACTGTCTTTCTCTTCGTCTCCGAGATTAGCTCTAACAGTCTTTTTGCCTCTGGAGTTCCCCTCTCAAACTCAATGCCGCAGTAAAGGTCTTCAGTATTCTCCCTGACCACGACGATATCTACTTCCTTGAAGGAAGTGGGAACACCGGGGTAGATTTTGCAGGGGCGGAGGCAGGCGTAAAGGTCCAGTTCCTGACGCAGAGCCACATTAACGCTTCTAAAACCAGTGCCTACCGGTGTCGTTACCGGTCCCTTCAGGGCAACCCTGTTTTTCTTGATGGACTCAAGGGTATGGTCGGGAAGTAAAGCACCAAGCTTATCTAGGGCGTAGCTGCCGGCATAAGCCAAATCCCAATTAACGCTGACCCCGGTGGCTTCCAGCACTCTTCTGGTAGCTTCGGTAACCTCGGGACCTATGCCATCGCCGGGGATAAGGGTAATGTTGTAAGCCATCAGTATAACATCCTTACCAATTCATTTAGTCAGATTGCTTATTAACCTCACCCCCTTCTCTTATCAGGGGAAGGGAGTCAGGGGGATAGGTTGCCCAACGACCTCTTTAATTATAGCTTGAAGTCGCCATACTTCTGAATATATGGGATAAGCCCGCCTTCATCAAGGATACGGAGCATTGCCTCGGGTATTTTACTGAAGGTGAGCCGGTTACCGTTGGTTATATCCTTAATGGTGCCGTTAGCCAGGTCTACCTCCAGTTCATCGCCATCATCAATTTTGTCGGTATCGCAGATTAATACCGGCAGTCCCAGGTTAATAGCGTTTCTAAAGAAGATGCGGGCTACCGATTTAGCCAGTATGGCGCTGACTCCTGCTATTTTAATAACCAGGGGGGCGTGTTCCCGACTGGAGCCGAGTCCGAAGTTGCCGCCAGCCACAATGAAATCCCCCGGCTTTACCCTGGAGGCAAAGGTGGGGTCAGCATCTTCCATCACATGCTTGGCTAGCTCGGGGAGATTACTTCTCAGGTGAGCCAGTCGCCCGGGTACAATGTGGTCGGTAGAGATGCTATCACCGAACTTAAAGGCTCTTCCCTTAAGCATTTATACTACCTCCCTGGGGTCGGTAATTTCACCGGTTATAGCTGAAGCTGCCGCTGTAGCCGGGCTGCCCAGGTAGATAAAGGCGTTAGGATTACCCATCCGACCCTTGAAATTGCGGTTAGCCGTAGATAAGCATGATTCCCCATCTCCCAGCACCCCCTGATGAAGTCCGAGGCAAGCCCCACAGCCCGGGGGCAGGATAATTGCCTCAGCCTCAATAAGGGTTTGGATATAGCCTGCCCTGATAGCTTCTAGCAAAACCTGTCGTGATGCTGGCGCCACGATAAGCCTGGTTTCCGGGTGGCGTTTCTTCCCCCTTAGAATATTGGCTGCTGTTTCCAGGTCTTCCAGCCGTCCATTGGTGCAGGTGCCGATAAATACCTGTTGAATTTTAGTTCCCTTAAGCTCTTTGGCTGGGACAACATTATCTACCGTGTGAGGCTTGGCTACCATCGGTTCAAGACTGTTGGTATTAATGTTGATGGTTTGCTCGTAGATAGCGTCTTTATCAGGTAAGATTGACTGGTAGTCATCGCTCCGCCCCTGTGAGGTTAAATAGTCCTGGGTGACCTTATCCGCCGGGAAAAGACCCACCTTAGCCCCGGCTTCCACTGCCATGTTGGCTATGGTAAGCCGCTGTGGCATAGCCATATTGTCCACGGTATCACCGCTGAACTCCAGTGCTTGGTAGGTGGCGCCGTCGGCGCCAAGCTGTCCGATAAGGTAAAGGATGAGGTCTTTAGCATAGACACTCTTGGGGAAGTTACCTGAGGCGACTACTTTTATACTCTCCGGAACTCGGAACCAGGTCTTGCCCAGACCGAAGGCGATAGCGATATCGGTGGAGCCCATTCCGGTAGCAAAAGCTCCCAGACCGCCGGCAGTTACGGTGTGTGAGTCAGCACCGACGATGACATCGCCTGGCTTGGCCAGAGATTCAGCCACCAGTTGATGGCAGACACCGTTGCCGACCTCGGATAAAAAGCAGCCGGTTTGTTGGGAAAAGTGGCGCAACAGCATGTGGTCATTGGATAGCCTGTAGTTGGGGCTGGGGGCAGCATGGTCAAGAAACAGGATGGTTTTCTTGGGATTAGCCAGTTGTTTGAATCCACCTGTCTGGAATTGCCTTACGGTTAGCGGTCCGGTAGTATCCTGGACGAAAACCAGGTCTACCTTAGCAATAACAATATTTCCTGACTTAGCTTCAGTCTCGGCCTTCTTACTCAGTATCTTTTCAGCTAAAGTCTCACCCATATAATCCTGTGCTCACTTTTTAGTTTGGATTAGATTGAAGCCATTCTTAATATTTACTCTATCGGTGAAGATAGAAAGAGGTTTTTCATTGTTTTACATCGGGATATTGCCGTGCTTCCTTGCCGGGCGGGTCTCCTTTTTATTATGTAGTGCCTCAAGGGCAGCAATTATCTTAGGTCGGGTGTCCCGGGGTTTAATAATAGCATTAATATACCCTTGTCTGGCAGCGACATAGGGGTTATAGAGTAACTTGCGGTATTCCTCTATCTTCTCCTCCTCTTTAGCCTTGGGGTTGTCGGCTGTTTTAATTTCGTTCCGGTAGATAATGGCAGCAGCCCCTTCGGCTCCCATAACGGCAATCTCTGCCTGGGGCCAGGCGAGACAATAATCAGCGCCCAGACTCTGGCTACACATGGCGATGTATGCCCCACCGTAAGCCTTGCGGGTAATTAGCGTAATCTTGGGAACAGTAGCCTCGGAGTAACACCACAGGAGCTTGGCACCGTGCCTGATTATTCCTCCCCATTCCTGGTGGCTGCCGGGAAGATAGCCGGGGACATCAACCAGAGTCAGTAACGGAATATTAAAGGCATCACAGAAACGGATGAATCTGGTAGCTTTATCCGAGGCATTAACATCAAGAGCGCCAGCCAGACAATTGGGCTGACTGGCAATAATTCCGACTACTTGTCCGTTAAATCGAGCAAAGCAGGTGATTATATTTAAGGCGTAACGACGGGACGGCTCCAGGAATTCCCCGTTATCCACGATTGAACGGATGACATTCTTCATATCGTAGCCTTGGCGCCGACTCTCGGGGATGATTTCATCCAGAGCCAGGTCGGTTCGGTCGGGAGAATCAGTTGATGCAATATCAGGTGGTTTCTCCTCATTACTCTGCGGCAGGTAGCTCAGGAGTCTTTTTATCTCTTCAATAGTCTGCTCATCAGTATCACAGACAAATTGAGCCACCCCACTTTTGATATTATGGGTCATCGCCCCGCCCAGTTCTTCATTGTTTATCTCCTCACCGGTAACCGCCTTAATTACTTCCGGACCGGTGATATGCATATGGCTGGTGCCCTTCACCATGAAGACGAAGTCGGTCATTGCCGGCGAGTAGACAGCACCGCCGGCAGCTGGTCCCATAATGGCTGATATCTGGGGGATAACCCCTGAGGCACAGGAGTTGCGGAAGAAAATCTTGCCGTAGCCGTCAAGGGCATTAACCCCCTCCTGGATGCGAGCCCCGCCGCTATCAATGAAACCAACCATAGGTACTTTCATGGTCATGGCCAGGTCCATAACTTTACATATCTTCCTGGCGTGCATCTCACCAAGGGTGCCACCTTTAGCGGTAAAGTCCTGAGCATAGGCACAGACGGTGCGACCATTCACCTTTCCGTAGCCGGTAACCACGGCATCGGCAGGGATAGAAACCTTGTCCATCTCGAAGTTAGTGCAGTGATGGTGGACGAATAAGTCCGTCTCGTGGAAGGAGTCGAACAGGAGGGCAAGCCTTTCCCGGGCGGTGAGTTTACCGGAAGCGCGCTGTTGCTGTATGCGCTTGTCGCCACCACCGGCTTTGGCTTCCTTTTCCAGCTCGTCCAGTTTATCCAGCTTATCCTTTGCCATTATGTAAAATACCTTTGCAGAATTCGAATTCAGGTGTGAAAAATCATATCACATCGTTATCATTCAAACAAGTTAGCCTGTGTTAACGAGGTCTGGTTTAAGCTTTAATATCTTATCGGTTGCCTTCAAACCAATACTGGTCAGGATGACGACATTGGTTTTACCATCGGCTACCCTGCTTGATTTCCTTAGCGCCCCAACTACTACCGCTGAGGTAGGTTCTACATATATTCCCTTTTGCGCCAGTATGGTTATCCCCTCAGCAATTTCATCCTCGGAAACTTTTATTACTTCTCCATCTGTTTCTCTAAGAGCCTTCAGTATTTGCCGACCGCGGATGGGGTTGGCGCAGGCAATTGCCTCGGCATAGGTATACTTCCCCGTAGCTAGCGGGGTAACCTCTGTATCTCCTCTTTTAAAAGCTTCATAAATGGGAGGGTAAGCCTCGGTCTGCACGGCAACCAGTTTCGGCAGGCGGTCAATAACGCCCATGTCCTTTAGTTCCCTGGCAGCGAGGGCAACTCCCAGGATTATGCTTCCGTAACCAACCGGCATAATGATACAGTCCGGGACTGTCCAGTTTAGCTGCTCGCAAATCTCGTAGAAAACTGTTTTGGTTCCTTCCAGGAAGAAGGGGTTCCAGTTGTGAGAGGCGTAAAACACCTTCTCCGCTTTTTCCTGAACCGCTCGGGCAGTATTTTCTCGTGGACCGGGGACTTTGTTAAGTTTTGCCCCGTATGAAATTATCTGGACCAGCTTGCCCTGGGCGGCGGTCTCAGGACAGTAAATTTCACAGGTGATTCCAGCCCGGATACAGTAAACGGCGATGGCGGCTCCGGCATTGCCCGAAGAATCGTCAATAACATTTTTTACACCTATTTCCTTTATCTTACTTATCAGTACACTGGCGCCTCTGTCCTTGTAAGAGCCGGAAGGGAATAAATAGTCCAGTTTCAGTAGAATCTCCTTATCACAAATTCTGGCTTCTATTAAGGGGGTCATGCCTTCATCCAGAGTAACAATATTTTCTTCCCTGGCTATGGGCAAGACCTCCCGGTATCTCCATATAGAATTCGTTCTGTTTTTTAATTTATCCCGGGGGAGTTTTGTGGGTGTTTTCTCCAGTTCAAAAGCACCGCCACACTGGCATCTATAGGCAAGGGTGTCTACCGCAAACCTTCTATGGCACTTTGAGCATCTATAATTAACCCTCATACTTACCCATTATAATGAAGGTTTTAAGTTTGTAAAGGTTTTATGCTGAGCAAGGTCAGCAACTAGGAGTTGCGGCAGTTTGACAAACACCAATGGCTAGCTTAAAGTTTTCATTAACAAACTGTACCAAGTTGCTGATGATGCATTGTAAAAAGTGTCGAGGTGACTATTAAGAGTTAAAATGAGAAATATCAAGCTAATTCTGCCGGTCGCTTTAGTTGCCTTAGCAATTCTATGTGCAAGTTGTAGCCAATCACCGAGTCCAGCGGCTTCAGCAATTCCTCCTTCCCCACCATCCCTCCCGGAATCGTTAGACTCATATACCCTTATGGGCGGGGAGCCTGAAAAGTGGGAGGAACAGAACCCTTTTGATGAGCAGGGTATTGTCCAGGCAGATTATGGGAAGGATATCGGCATTCAATATAATCCGGTAACCATAGCTCAATACGCCCTTGCCAACTATGAGAAGTATATGTCGACCCGGGAGAACAAATACAAAACCACTTTTCTTACCCAGGTTGAATACTTGAGGAATAACTTTGATGTTATTGATGAAGATATGGTCGGATTTCCATATCACATCCCTATGCCCAAATATGGGTTGGAGCCCGTTTGGTATTCTGGAATGGCCCAAGGGCAGGTGATTTCGGTTTTAGCTCGTGCCTATCTGTTAACTCAGGATGAAACTATTCTACCTTTCATCAAGAAGGTAAATAACTTTATGCTGTATCCCGTTGCCGAGGGGGGTACCTTAGCATATACTCCAGAGGAAAATGTCTGGATTGAGGAGTATCCTTCCAAGGAGCCTTCCTTGGTATTAAATGGCTTTGTTTTCAGTATTCTGGGGCTTTATGACTATACCCAACTTTTTCCTGAAGACGGTGAGGTTTACCAGATGTATTGTGACTGTCTGGAAAGCCTGAAAGAATCTCTTAAATATTATGATACCGGCTCATGGCTCAAATATTGTCGGTCACACGATAGCTTAGTAAAAACAGGTTATATGGAGTTTCAGGTTAAGCAGATGAAGCAGTTATTTGCCATTTCCAAGGACAGGTATTTTGATTCTATAGCGACCAAATGGGGGAGTTACTTACAGGGTGAAGAGGGAAATTGCATCGTGACTAACGGCTGGTATCATGTTCCCGCAAAACCTAAGAATCTCGCCGAATGGAGCAATATCGCTGATTGGGATAGTACTGCTACCAGCGAAGGACACGGAGTGGAAGTTCTGTTCGATAACGACCAAAATACATATTTCGTCTCAAAAGAATCCGATTTGAGTGACACCAACCCTCATTACATCTATCTGGAGTTGAAGGGAGAGGTTGTTGCTGACTCCCTGGTGCTGACTTTGTATAAGAAGCGTCTTTTCCCCGAAGTACTGGATATACTTTACCGTTTCAAGCATAATCCTGAATGGCTGAAGCTCGATGCAGTATCAGTAAAAAGTGGGGATGGCATGCACATTGCCTATAAGTTTGACGAGGTACCTATTTCAGAATTGAAACTTGTTTGCAGGAAAACTGCCAGAGAAGAACAGCTCATTTTGTCAGAAGTGGCTCTTACCGGCGAAGAAATAGAATTGATTGGTTACGGGGTTCATTATTCAGATATTTTCCAGATAGATTCCCCTTATTTTGAAGCACGGCTCAAGGTTAGAGATATAGATGAGGACAAAATATTTATGCTATATAAATATGCAGGTGAAATTGAAGAGTTGAACACAAAAGAGGAGTGGGAATTTGAAACTATCAACCCTTTAGAAGAGAACAGTACAGCTACACAGGGTAAATACTATCAATTTAAAATTATCTTTAAGAATGAGACTACCAATTCTGGGCTTACTGACTTTGAAGTCATTCCCCGAAAATAAGGTGGCTCATTCCATTATAGGAGGATAAGCAGTGAAAGAGGAACCGATAGAGGTATATCTGGGCCTTGGCTCCAACCTGGGGGACCGTCAGGATAATCTGGACAGAGTGCTGGATTTACTGTCACAGAGATTGCGAGTGGACAATGTTTCCCCGGTGTACGAGACGGAACCGGTGGGTAACACTAATCAGCCTAACTTTCTCAACATGGTGTGTCGGGCTTATACCAGTCTAGCCCCGACGGGGCTGCTTGCTCTGGCTAAGGGTATTGAGAGAAAGCTGGGCAGGATGTCGGCTAAATCTAATGCTCCCCGTCCAATTGATATTGACATTCTCTTTTACGGTGACCAGGTTATTGATACTCCTGAGCTAACTATTCCCCATCCCAGGTTAGCCAAGAGAGCCTTTGTTCTTGTTCCTTTAGCTCAAATCGCCCCTGGATTCAGGCATCCGGTGAGCGGTAAGACGGTTAAGGAGTTATTATTGGGGCTAAAAGGAACGCAAGGCGTGTTTGAGTTGGGGAAAGGTTGAGGAGGGACGAATGTATCAGGTATCAGTAGAGCAGCATTTTGACGCCGCCCATTTCTTGCGGGGCTATCACGGCAAGTGTGAAGCACTGCATGGGCATCGTTTCCGGGTGGTGGTTAAGGTAACAGCTTCCCAGGTTGACGATATAGGTATGGCTTATGATTTCGTGGAGCTAAAACGGCACCTGAGAGACATTGTCTCCAGGTTTGACCATAGCTGTCTTAATGATGTGCCGCCCTTTGACCGGATAAACCCTTCTTCAGAGAATATCGCTACCACCATCTGTAATGAGCTTCATACTAAGCTGACTGGAGCCCCTGTTTCCATCTCCTCGGTAGAGGTCTGGGAGTCTCCCCAGAGCGGGGTAGCCTATACCCCTGACTGATAAGCTGCTTGTGAACCTCACCCCCTTAGATACTGGTTAGCAATCTACTCCCTTTATCCCCCTCCATATAGGGTGGTGGGTGGGAAAAGATAATAAAAATAATAGTTACTATCTACCTCACCCCCTTAGATACTGGTTAGCAACCTACCCCCTTTATCCCCCTCCCTTACAAGGGAGGGGGAAGATTTTACAAAGAGGGGTAACGCCCCTCTTAAATACTCTTTACAGTATCTGCTCCTTCTCAAGGAGAGGGAGAAACAGTTTTGAAAGAGGAACTAACCCCCTCTTAAACACCCTGCGTAGTCGCTCCTTTAAAGGGAGAGATAAATAGAAGAGGGGCTACCCCCCGAAGAGAATATTCTCTCCTTCTTAAGGGGGAGGATATAAAGCAGGTTCCCGGAAAAATCAAAGATTTCCCCGGGTGCTTAAAGGGGATAAGGATTAATATTTGTGCTAACGCTGGTCCGGAGGCAATAGATTAGGGATGGTGTCCTCAATAGGGTAGTGCACATCGCATTTGGGACAGTATAGGGAGCCGGTAACTATCTCCGTCTCGTTTTCTTCCTCTGTCTTAAGCTCCAGTTTCCCCTTGCACACCGGGCAGGCTAAAATGTCCATTAGCTCTCGTTTCATAGCTTGATTATACTACCAACCATTCTCTAAATTCGCTTTACCCTAGGGTAGCATTCCGTGCTTGATGTTATCCAGCGAGTCCAGAAGGTACTTATGCTTTTTCTCATCCTCCATGAGGTAGTTAAGCAGGTATTTTATGACCACGTTTATCCCGGTACCCTTTAGGTGAGAAACCATCTGTTCGGTGTTTCCCACCATCTTCTTTTCCAGTTCATTGTGGTGCTCAATCATATCCCACACCTCGGTCAGCTCGTCAGGGCTCAAAGATACCGTCTTGTATTCAAGACTGTCAGCAATGAATTCCTGGACTCGGTGGTGCATTAGCGAATCTCGCTGAATTACCTCCATTACTAGGCGAATAACCGGGTTGCCTGTCTTTTTAAGTATCTGGGCGGTGGAAGCGACGGAGTCATTTTCAGCGTTTTGCCAGTTTTTCATGTTGGCGATAATTTCCTGTTGCAGTTCTTTCATCGTCATTGTTTCACCTCCAAGGTTGTGTTACCCTGTTAATAAAATTATATAATTTTTTTCCACCTTTAGCTATATTCTCGCTTTTCGTCATTTATGGTGAGTGGCTTTGACAACCGAGACAACATATGCTACAAATTCAGAAAAACCCATTGCCCAATAAGAAAAGTCACGCTCGTTAGTAAAATTTGCGGAGGTCGCTGAGCAGGCTGGAGGAAGTGAGCGGTTTTCTCGATTATTTCCAGATATCAGGATTAGCTCTGTTTCCTTTCCTGGTCGTGGGCAGAACTGTGTATCTGCGTTGGATTAAGAAAATCTGGGTATATGCTCGGGGGAGTTCGCTTTCAGCCTGAACGGAAGCAGCTATCAATTTAGGGAGGGATAATATGAAACTAAGGGATATCTTAAAGCTAATCATAAGTATTGTTGCCTGTCAGTGTGCCGGTGTTATCGGTTCTATTTTTACCAGTACTGAAATCCCGACCTGGTATGCAACCCTGGAAAAGCCATTTTTCACTCCGCCCAACTGGTTGTTTGCCCCAGCCTGGATTACCCTGTATCTGCTTATGGGAATATCAGCGTTTTTCGTATGGCGCAAAGGGTTGGTTAACCGACAGGTCAGGGTTGCGTTGCTTGTTTTTCTGCTCCAGTTGATTCTAAATGCGTTGTGGTCGGTGGTTTTCTTCGGGCTTCACTCTCCGCTTTACGGGGTCATTGTAATTGTCGCCCTCTGGATTGCGATATTATTTGCCATTATCCGTTTCTTCCAGATATCAACCCTGGCCGGGGCACTGCTTCTGCCCTATATCGGGTGGGTAAGTTTTGCTGCAGTTTTGAATATCTCAATACTGGTATTAAATCCATAGGCTGACTAAAGCATATAACGAAGATTGTTGAGGTTGGCTGTGCCCCACTATCATCAGATATTGACAATCTGATTGATGAGGGCTAGACTTAAGTTGGAACATATAAAATAGCCTAAAATGACCTAGTTATAGTTCTGGTTCAGGAGTTGAGGGGATGAAGTAAGGGCACTGGAACCGCAAGTTAATATAGCGGTGGCTGGTGCCCTTTTTAATTTCACCAAACAGGAGGTGTTATATGGCAACCTTTGTTATTCTCAGTCGGATTTCCCCGGAGGCATTTCGTGACCCCAAGGACTTCAAGAAATTAGCTGATATGGTATCGGCAAAAATCAAGAGCGAGTGTCCCAAAGTTACCTGGAAGGATAGTTATGCTCTTCTAGGGCGCTTCGACGTCGTTGATATTGTTGAGTCGGACGACCCGAAACAGGTCGAGAGAGCAGCCATGATTATCCGTGCCTATGGGCATTCGTCAACCGAGACATTAATGGCGACACCCTGGAAAGAATTCCTGGCGAACCTTTAATCAGTGACTGCTGATAGCAAACAGTGTTATTTGGGCAAAGCTAGAACGAAATTTGCCTTTCAAAGTGGCAGCAGGGCTGTATCTGAACCGATGACTGCTAGTTGCCTGCAAGGATTGTTCTTGGGCTTGTTAGGGATATTGACAGCTAGGTAGCACGAGCGCATAATCGATACAAAGGACAGTATAAGAATCGCTTTACAGCAAGCTTCTATGTGCCGTGTCAAAAGCGAAAGTTATATTGTGTGCTCAAAATCTGGTAGCAGAGTTCCCATGAGACAAAAAACTTACCACTATCATTTAGCGTGGCAATTGTTAACTGCCTTGCTTCTGGCATTGTTTTTGTCACTGGTTAGTTCTTTTCCTGCAGCAGCCCTTAGCCTGGAGGACTATTTCCAGCTCAGCTATGAGCCGGTCAGCTTGAGCAAGAGTGAGATTCATGGGAGCGAGGTTTTCCAGGTTACTATCGCCGGGCGTGCTGCCTGCAGTAAAGACCTGCCTGTGTCGGCGACTGAAGCCAGCATTACTTCGCGTGTTGTAGCTGAGCATAAGGCGGGAGGTGGCAGAGTAACACTGAATTCGCGCTATGTGGTAACTATCACCCCCTTTCCCTCTAAGGAAGGTGATACCGCTGAGATAAACCAGGTTGTCCCGCTGACATTCCCGGCTCAAGCTGAATCAGGTGACTACGATATTATCGGGGAGCTTATTAAAGCCGAAGTTAAAGTCGGCTTCTGGATTGAGGTTACCGACTATCTTCCCAAGAAGCAGTCTATGTCCTCGGTAAAGTATATCGCTCCGGAGTCAACGTCCAAGCCAGAGCCGGCGCCAACACCGGCGCCAGCAGAGACACCAGCACCAGCGGAGACACCGGCGCCTAATCTCCTAACCACACTACAGTGGTATGGTCTCCCCTGGTGGGTGTGGCTGATAGTCGCTGTCGCTGGCATTACTACCATCGTCAACATCACCTGCTGCCTGCGGCGTCGCTCATCTTAAATTCGGGGGGACATTTACAATGATTAGGTTTGTGAAATTCGTTTCGATTTTAATTGTTCTCTTGGTATCAGTTTCTTTGCTCGCCTGCAGCGGAGTTAAAACCGCACCACAGGACGATTCTCAATTACCGGAGCAGGAGGAAAATATGGTTGACAGGGTAATTAAGAGTGATGAGGAATGGCGGCAGCTACTTACGCCGGAGCAATATGAGGTCACTCGGCAAAAGGGGACAGAACCACCTTTTACCGGCAAGTACTATGACTTCAAGGGAGAGGGCATTTACCAGTGTGTCTGCTGCAACAATGACTTATTCAGCTCAGAAACGAAGTTTGATTCCGGTACAGGCTGGCCGAGTTTTTGGGCGCCGATTTCAGAAAAAAGCATTAAAACAGCCACAGACACTTCTTATGGAAAGGTAAGGACGGAGGTAATGTGCCGGAGGTGTGATGCCCATCTCGGGCACATGTTTAACGATGGTCCACCACCCACCGGGCTTCGTTACTGTACCAATTCCGTGGCGCTAAATTTTGTTGAGAGGGAAAGAAAGTAGGGGCAGCAACCGTTCATCACAATGCTGCAGACGGAGTTGGTTAAATTAATGCTGCAGCGGTAAGCTGGTGAGCTTTGTTAGCTTCCTTCTTTTAAGCTTGCCACCATTTGTCTGCCTATCTCTCGGGCTTCTTCTACCACTGGTAGGTTATCCGTAATTTCCCCCGGTCTGTTGGCGTAACCGCTGACTATAAACTTTCCATTCTTCTTGATGTTGAAAGACCAGTCGACGAATTGGTTCAGGGTGTGCAGTGTATCTTCAATACCCACCTGCTCACCCACCACGATTAAACCTACGACTTTGGCTCGTGGCTTCTGGTCTTTCTGGTAAATGAAATAGTTGCGGTCTATGAATGCTTTCATCTGGGCGGAAACACTGTACCAGTAAACCGGGGTTGCCAGGATAACCCCGTCAGCCTGGCAGAACTTATCCAGAATCCAGCCTGCGTCGTCCTTTTGCAGGCAGGAATCGTAAGAAGCGCAGTCCTCATGTCCGAGGCAGGGGTTCACCTTATATTGGCTGAGGACAATCTTTTCGGTTTGAGCACCCAGCTTTGCCGCTTCGCCGAGAGCCTGCTCCACGAGGTAATTGGTATTACCCTTCGGCCGGGGGCTGCCGACTATTGCCAGTAGCTTCAATTCATCCTCCTTAAAGACCTGATGATATTATACCACAGGGGGTATGTACGAAGCAGGCAAGACAACATATCTAGCTTGCCTTTTTACTTTCTTGGTAGCGGGAGTTGGATTCGAGCTTCTCTCTAAGAGCTACCTGAGTCTTTGGTTAAGAGATTACTGTTGGAGTTTGCCTGGTTGTTCTGAGATTACCGTTTCACCTGAACTCTCCTGGTTCAGGATATAAACAACACTGCAAGGTTCCAGCCCACCACTGCTGCCATTAATATATTTAACCACTTTAATAGGTGTACTTTCTGCAGGCAGGACAAGAAGACTATGGACAGTAAGGTAAGAGCAATCTTATAGCCCGCCAACCCGGCAATGTTTCCTCCAACCCAAGCAGCGATTGGGTTACCCTCAATGAAGCCCCCATCAATAGCTACCATCGTGACTGCTAAGTCGGCGAGATTAAGGCTTATCCATAAAGCAACACCGGTTGCTTTCCTCGTCCCATTTGCCTTCCGTAGATTATACCCCTCAAAGAAGTCCATCTATTAACTCCCCGTTCATACTATTTGAGCCTTACGCTGTGCAGCTACGTGCTGGACATTATCCAACTGAGCAAACCTCTCATCAGTGGAGTCAAACTTCCATCTTAGGCTGCTGGCGTGTATTGGCAATAAAATTAGCGTAAAAATCCTGTTAAAAATCACTCAGTTTTTAATTGAATTCATTGGTGGGGGTGGGGTTCGAATCAACGGATTTCGGGGGTATTGACAAGATTAATAAAGGAACTATAATCTAGTTAAATTAGAAAAGGGGGTGGAGAAAATTGAAAAAGGCGATTGTAATAGCAATGGTAGTTGCGTTGATATTTACAGTGCTGGTCGGTAATGTTGCTTATGCTGGTAGCGCATTCTCGAACGCTAAGGCCGATTTTAAAGCGAGGGGGGATAGTGGCTTACCAGCTGATGCTTCGGCTCAAGCTATAATTAACTACAGTAAAGGGCAGCAGAACTGGCAGGTGCAAGTAAATGTACGTAACCTCATACCGAATACTCAATATAGTGTAGAGGTTGGGACAGTTAATGTGTGGGGTGGAACCATTGTCACAACATTTACCACTGACAGCAGTGGGGACGCGAACTTACACAACATGGCCAATAATCTGCCACAGACTTACAGCGTCGCACGCATCATAACAGGTTCAACTCCAACACAGGATGGACAAGTCTGGCGTCTTAAAATGATAGCCCAGGAGAGCGGTAGCTTTGGGCTTCTAAAGTTCCGCGGAACTGGGCGAGGAAAATAGCTATAGGCTCAGAAGTCATACTCAGAGTAGCGAAGCAGTTTACGCGGAGTAATTAATCTTTATTGTTGCTAGCGGGGGTTGAATTCTAGCCAGTGATTTTTGAGGTGTAGTAGCCTTGACAGCTAATTGTGCAGACTGTAGAATTCCACAACCTGGACAGTCTCAGGTGATTTCAGCTTTTGTAATAGGTTGAGGTAATAGGGAGGGAAGTATGATTGAGCGCGTTCATGAACACATTATCACCGAACTCCAGCAGAATACACGCACGGACACGATTTTCATCGTTACCGCAATCCTTCTCAATCTGGTGATTCTCGCTACCAATTCTATAATCGCTGCTGAGGACGGGAGTGTTACTACAACCATCGTGATGTCCCTGTTTGTTGGTCTGCTGGTAGTAGTCAATCTAGTGGTAATATTCGGGCTGCTAAAAGGAAAGCAAACAAGAGCAAAGCTGGTAAATGGGCTGCTGAAGATGTATAAAGACCAGGGGGTAGAAGGGTATTATGATGCCTCTCTCTTGAGCAGCTACAACACCAGATACAATCTCTTCATTCTGGTGGTCGTCTTTATCGGCGTAATAGCTGTTGCCGTGCCCTTTGTCGTCAGATAGCAGTGTCTCCGGGTCTTTTTAGTATGCTCACCCAAAGGTAGCGGGGGTTGAATTAGAACCAACTGCTTCCCGCCAGCCGCATCAGAGCCATAGCTGCATCTTTATGTGTCTGATGCCGGCATCCCAGAAAGGTAGTCCGGTTTCCTCAAAGCCGCATGACTTATAGAATTCAGTTACTGCACACTGGGCATGCAGAATTACGTGCTCTATTTGCCTGCTTTTTAGGTCTTCTTTCAGAAAGGAAATAACATTGCTACCGATTCCTCTCCGGCGAAACGGTTTTAAGATAGCTATTCTCTCTATCCTTGCTTGATTGGTAGCTGGAAATCTAACCCTGGCGGTGCCAATAACTCTATTGCCATCTTTTACCACCATGTGCAGTGCTTCACCGTCAAAGCCGTCGTACTCCAGGTCCTCCGACACGCCTTGTTCTTGGACAAACACCTGCCTCCTTACTGCCAAAGCGTCCCTTAGTTCCTCATCATTAGCAACCAGCTTAAAGGTGATGTTATCCATGTCTGTAATATATGATGCAATGTCAGTCAGCGAGTTGTCAAAATTATAACATCGGAATGTTAAACTTAACAGAAGCATAGACAGTGTCCCCCAAATATGCTAGACTTTTACATAAATTATACGTATAAGGAGGGGGGAAATGAGACGTTTTCTGGGGTATGTCTTGATTGGGATGGTAATATGCAGCCTGGTGCTGGTTGGCTGTGCCCCAAAGACAGCAAAGGTTACTATTGCCACCGATGCCACCTGGCCACCGTTTGAGTCTGTCAATGAACAGACTAAGGAAATTGAAGGGTTTGATATTGACTTAATGACCGCCATTGCGGAAAAAGCAGGCATTGACATTGAGTTTAAGAATGTAGCCTGGGACCCACTATTAGCTGGAATAGCACAGTGCCAGTATGACGCCGCTATCTCAGCCATGACCATTACGGAGGAGCGCAAGGAACAATTTCTTTTCTCAGACCCATATTTTGAGGCAGGGCAGATTGTCACAGTGCGTGCGGACAACACCGACATCGCCGACAAAGATGCACTGTCCGGTAAGCTTGTCGGGGCACAGATAGGCACTACCGGCTCCTTTGAGGTGGAGAAGATTGCGGGCGCAACCCTCAAGACATACGATGATATTGGTCTGGCTTACCAGGATTTGATGAACAGGCAAATTGATGCCGTTATCGCTGACAATCCCTTAGCCCTGGGATATGTGAGTGAGTACCCTGATAAACTTAAAACAGCCGGTGAGGTCTTTACCGAGGAGAATTACGGAATCGCAATCTGCAAGACCAAAGTGGATTTACAGGCAAAAATCAACGCTGGTTTGAAAGCGGTTAAAGACGAAGGGCTGATTGAAGAACTGGTCGCAAAGTGGCTCAAGTAACTGAACTCGGATTTGCGTAAGCTTTTGAGAGCGGGTTTCGGAAAGCTATTTTAAGGAGTCCTGTGGATAGACGGTCGAAATCTAGACCTGGTGGCAGTAAACTGGTTTATCTTCCTGGCTCTGAGCTAATCGGACGCATTGACCCCTGGTGGGGCCTGGTGGCTTTGGCGGTTGGCTTGACGGTAATTTTGGTTACGGTAAAAGCCGACCCCTTCTTAAATATTCTGCTCTTTGTGCGTGATGGTATCGCCGTAACCGCTTTTATTACTGCTACCGCGTTTGGACTAGTTTTAATAGTGGGTTTGATTGGGGGCTTGGGACGGCTCTCACGAAACCCGTTTATTCATCTTGTTGCCACGCTTTATGTGGAAATAGTCCGCGGTATTCCTCTCCTGGTGCAGTTAATCTGGTGGTATTTTGCCTTCCCAGTAGTGCTCCAAAAGATTGGGGTATGGCTCAATGTTGCGGCTATAGCTAACTATAGGGCTGATCCGATTTTCACAGCCATTAGCGGCATAACCGTTTGCTATGGAGCGTATATGAGCGAAATCTACCGAGCCGGCATTCAGAGTATCCCTAAAGCCCAGATGGCAGCCGCCCGCAGCTCAGGACTGACCCATTTCCAGTCGATGAGTCACGTGATTATACCGCAAGCATTCCGTGTGGTTCTGCCACCAGTGGGTAATGAGTTTATTGCTCTGCTCAAAGATTCTTGCCTGGTGAGTGTAGTTGCCGTAGCTGACTTGACCCGCAGAGGCCGTGAATTTATGGCTGTGCATTTTAACCCCATTGAAGTGTGGACAATGGTCGCCCTGCTATATCTGGTGATGACCCTGTTCGCAGCTCGCGGAGTATCCTGGATAGAGAAAAAGACCCACTTTGAAAAATAAGCAAAAAGGGCACAGATTTTAAAATCTGTGCCCTCAAGTTTCTTGGTAGCGGGGGTTGGATTCGAACAATTATATATTAATCTCTACCCTTTTTCATTATTGCTTTCAGGTTCTCCCCCTCTTCTTTCATATGCCTTTTCACTCCCTCAATCTGCCTTCTACTCAGTCTTCTGGATAGTGGGCCCATTCGCACTTTGATTGTGGCTGTGAAGATGCAGCTTCCTTCATCAGTTGGCTCTATGATGAATTGATTTCTGGGAACGAAAATTGATAATGGGAAGGGAGGCTTGTATTCAATCAACCTGTTCGGGACCACCTTCGTGCATATGAATTTACCCTTATGCATCTTACCATGGAGATATTCTTCGAAATATACTACGGAACCTTCTTCAAACGGTTCTCCTTTAATCCAGCGCATAACGACATGGTTGGGATGCCAGGCCCTGTAGCTCTCGCTATCTTTTAGACCAATAAACCAATTGAAAATCTTCTCAGGTGATGCCTTTATTTTAATCGAATGTGTAAGTATCATGGCGTGAGAGCCCCATTTATCAACAGTTTATGGTAGCAGAATATTGGCGAAAATAAAATGCCCCCGGCACTCTTTTCACTTTAGGGGGCACATAGCTTCAAAAATTGGTAGCGGGGGTTGGATTCGAACCAACGACCTTCGGGTTATGAGCCCGACGAGCTTCCACTGCTCCACCCCGCGCTGCAACCGTTTTATATTATAACCGATACTGGCGTTTACCACAAACTTTGAGCCTGAATTAGATTAGTTCGGCAAATTCCTCCATGGGCATGGCGGGCATTGTTTGGTACCGGACATTACCCCTTTGTGCTTCTCTGGTCAAAATGCTGGCTACTGTTTTGATATCGGGAGCTTCCAGAATGACCAGGTAATCGTACTGACCGAGAAGGGCATAGCTGGCAATGACCTTAGCCCCCCGCTTCTCGGCACGCTCAACCGCTCGCTTGTGGCGCATACTCATCGCTTCCAGGTTCCTAATCCCGTCGTCGGTGGCATTCCCTAAAGCAACAAAAATAGCCATCTTCCTCCCCCTTTTGATTTATTGCCTGAGCATCGGCGTTATTTACGTTGTGAAAGAACGAATATTTTATCTTAGTCTAATCGCTGGTGAGTGGGGGTGTCAAGGCGTCTTAGGTTTTGGAGGTGGTGATGACTTGGCTTGCCCCTTCTTTTCCGGTCGCCAGGTTTTGAGACGGGTGGTAATCTGTTTCTCATACCCCTGGTCGCTGGGGGTGTAGTATTGTTTGCCCTGAAGGGAATCGGGCAGGTTTTGCTGTTCAACGAAGTGTTCCGGGTAGTCGTGAGCATATTTATATCCCTTGCCGTAATCCATCTCTTTCATTAAGGGTGTTACCGGGTTGCGCAGGTGCAGAGGTACTGATTCGCTGGTGCCCTGTTTAATCTCCTCCTGAACCTGGGAGTATGCCTGATACAGGGAGTTACTTTTCGGAGCGGTGGCTAAGTAGACTGCCGCCTCAGCCAGAGCCAGGTTGCCTTCGGGCATGCCGATGAAGTGGACGGCTTGCTGAGCCGACATGGCAATGACCAGTGCCTGGGGGTCAGCCATACCCACATCCTCGGTGGCGAAGCGGACAAGTCGCCGGGCAATATATAGCGGGTCTTCTCCCGCTTCCAGCATCCTTGCCAGCCAGTACAGGGAAGCATCCGGGTCTGAACCTCGCATCGACTTGTGCAGGGCTGAGATGAGGTCGTAGTGCTGCTCGCCCCCTTTGTCGTAGTGTAATGCCCGATGCTGGACGGCATCTTCAATGGTCGCCAGCGAAATACGGCGTTTGCCATCGGCGTCAGGCGGCGTGGTCAGGGCGGCTATCTCCACAGCGTTAAGGGCAATTCTGGCATCGTTATTGGACACGGTGATGAGGTGGCTCAGGGCGTCGTCATCCATTTCTATGTTCAGTAAACCGAGACCCTGCAGTTTATCTCTCAGTGCCCTCATGACGATGAGGAGGATTTCGTTGTTGGTGAGGGGGTTCAGGGTAAGCACCTGACAGCGGGAGAGGAGGGGAGAGATGACCTCAAAGGAGGGGTTTTCCGTGGTGGCGCCAATGAGGGTAACGGTGCCGTCCTCAACAAAGGGCAGAACGGCGTCCTGCTGTGATTTGTTGAAGCGGTGAATCTCGTCTATGAACAGGATGGTTTTATGGAGGTGCAGCTTGCGCCGTTCCTTAGCCTCCTCTATTATCCGGCGCAAATCAGATACACCGGCGCTGACGGCAGATATCGGGCTGAAGTGGGAATTGGTGCTGTTGGCGATGATGTAAGCCAGGGTAGTTTTACCGCTCCCCGGGGGACCCCACAGGATGATTGACGGTATTTGTCCGGCTTCAATAGCTTTCCTCAGCACACGCCCCTCCCCAACAAGGTGCTCCTGCCCGACAAAGCCGTGGAAGCTATCCGGTCTCATCCGGGCTGCCAGCGGCGCCTCTTTCCCCTTTTGCTCCTCGAACTTCTGCTCAAACATATCCATAACACACCTCGCTTGAGGTTAGAGCAGGTCATTTATTCTCTTGTAGGTATCCTTTGAGCGTCTGGCTATCTTACCGACAATTACCAGATTATCCTTATCAAAAACGGCATAGACTATTCGCCAGTCGCCGGTTCGGATTCTATATATTGGTCCTCTTAATTTTTTAGCTCCGTAAGGTCTGGGGTTATTTTTAAGCTGCTGGATAGTGGTTACTATTCTTTCTAAATCGGCTACGGAAAGCTTATCCAGTTGACGCTGTGCTTGAGATGTTAACTCAAGCCGATACATGCGCCTTCCTCTGACGCAGATATTCCTCCAACTCTATGGCTGATTCCGGGTGAGCCTGATATTTAACCAGCTCCTCTTCCATGTCTTGAATATCCTCAATATCCTCACCATATACTTTAGCAATGGCTTGTCTGATTAGCTCGGCAACTGAGGTATTTGCCTCAAAGGCTAGCTTTCTCAGCCCCTGGTGAGTTTGCTCTGATAGATAAATCATAGTCCTTTTCATTGATTGCTCCTTCGCCGGAATAGACCATATACATTATAACAAATATATGCCTATATGTCTAGCTGATAATTTTCCCCCTTCCATATAGGGTGGCGGGTGGGAAAAGATAAAGTAAAAAAGTTACTATCTACCTCACCCCCTTTATCCCCCTCTCCTTCAAAGGAGAGGGGGAATTGGTTATATAAGAGGGGCTTCGCCCCTCTAAAACTGCCTATTAAGAATAGAAGTGGGAGGGAATATAGGCTGTTTTAATTATCTCCTTGCTCCTAATATCAAAATAAACTTTTTACCCTGTATTCATCTGCTGGTGGTGGCAGACGGCAAGCCCGGTGTAACTCCTCAAGAGGCATATTGCGTCGAGTAGTGTGCTTGTTGAATGCTGATAGCAAATCATCATAGAACATGTAGTTAATCTTATTTTCGAGGTACTGGGGGTGTCCGATGTAGGACGAACTTGTTAGCTCTTGATATACTTTCCTTCGTCTAGCTTTGGGCGCCACTATAGTTATTTGGCGTGTCTTTCCCAGTTCTGGTGCTGCTGATAGCAAAGCAACAAACCGCTCCAACGCACTGAGAATTGAAGTGTGTTCTTCTACTTCAAAAGCCCAGACTGGGGTGGCATCGGCTGTTGCCCAGATTATATCAATCTGCTCAATACGCTTTTGTTGAGCAAGGTCGGCTTTTACATTAAGATAGGTCAGTGGTTTAAGCCCCGCCAGCATAGGGTCATGCCTTTCCTTTTTGCCTATATAAGGTACAAGCCCCGCTTTCTGACAGAGTATCGCCAGACGGTAGATTTGCTGGTTATGTGTGGTACTCTCAGGCATTTCGGCAATGTATTCAGCATCCTTTTCACTAATAAACGTTTGTAGCACCCCTTGCAATGCCAGCGTGCTGGGGTCTCTTAGCTCCCAATTGATGCTATCGTGCGAAATGGCTACCTCTTTGAGGACATCAGCAATATCCTCTTTAGTAGGGCGATGCCCATTTATGAGTCGTGGGAGAATGTTGGTTACAATGTCATCAAAGTTTGCCTTGCCTACCTTCCGCAGGTAGCCTATTACATAGTATTGAATACGGAGTCTTGGTGGTATGAAATTACCCACCTGGCGCTCAGCTTTGATTCGCCACAGATTATCCTCGCCTAACTCAAAATCGCTCTCCAGAATTGCCAGAATGTCGCCCATCTTCTTAGAGGCAGCATCAAAGAAAAGGTCATTATCAAAAAGCTCGGGCACCACTTCTCTCAGTATCTCTTCAGTCGTTGCCCCACCACCACGATAGATTACTCTCTCGGCTACATTCTTAATTATATTTGCCATTGGTAACGACATGGGCTGGGATATTTTCCTTATTGCGGTTTTCTGAAAGTTTACGATGAGACTTTCTCCTAAAACGCGCAAGGGATTTTTAACCTTAGCAAATGTCCGCTGGGCTAATGGTTGGGCTACAGTATTTACATAGTTAAAACCAATATAACGAAGCATGTCTCGAATGTCATACCATAGATTGACTTTTTTGTGGTGATAAACAAACGATAGCCACGCATCATCCTTTAAGGCGTAAAACATCTGCTCAAAAGATTTTCCTAGCACATCCAGATAGTGCTTTTCATCAAAGTCTTGTTCTCCTGCTTCAATCGCCTCTCTTGCTCTCATCTTATCAGTAACCTTAAGTCCAAGCCAGGCATGCCACAATGTACTTAAGTCTAGATAAGCAATGTGAGTGCCATAGGGCGGGTCGGTATAGATATAATCCACTGTGTCTTTGCCTACATAGTTGAGCAGGTTTTCTGCCGAATCACAGTGAACATTGAAAATCTCGCCTTCACGGGCAAAATCTCCAAAAAGCCTATTGCTTTCTGCTTTGGCTTTGGCTACTCTTCTCACACTGGAAGTAAATGCATTCCAAACATCAGGGTGCGCAGGTTGTTTTGGTACCCAGTATCGGTAAACCATAAAGAGCGCCGAACCACCCCCGTGTTTTTTACCATGTTCTGGTGCTCTATACATAATGCTTACCTTATCTAAGGTTCCAGAGAAGGCAAATAACAGTAGCTCCCTTACTTGCTCATTTGATATTTTCATAATAGCTGAACGCAAGTGAGCCAGGGATATTATCTGTGCTCTACCGAAAAGGTTTCCCACATAACCTGCGTTACACTGGTCAACATAGGCTGGAATTTTCGTATCTTTGGGATACCACTCCTTTAACTCATAATCTTCTAGCTCTTTGGGCGAAACGCTACGGACAAAATTAATAATGGGCCATATCTCCTCCTCAACTTGGCGGTAGGCTTCCCAGTAGGCATTGAGGTCAACGGGGGCAAGGCAGGTCTGCCTGGTGATAAAAACAGCAAGGGGGTCAAGGTCAATACAAACTGTCCTTCTCCTGTTAGTCAAGGCTTCAATGGCAGTAACACCGCTACCGCAGAAGGGGTCAACCACTAGCCCACCTTCGGGACAAAAATGGCGAATATATTCACCCACCACATTTGAAGGCTGCTTAGTATAGAAAGGGTGTATCTTATAGTGCCAAGCCTTTGCTTTTTCTGCAGGGAAGGCTCGGCTAATGGGCTGTACAGTTTTGGTTGCTACTGCTTCCATCATTTATACCTCCTAACCTCAAAGCGGTATAGTTTTACCGGTTCGTCGGGCATTATACCAGCTTTCTGGCGGCAGATGTTAATCTGGTAGTCCACGGTGTCCACCCCCTCAAGGTCGGGGAGGAGTAAGCCCCGCCGCCAGCCGGACTCCACGATGCACCCATACTTCTTGGGGTCAAGCTGGTCTTGGCTGTCAACCGGTTCCGGGCTGGTAAGGACATCCACGCTGTAGTCGAGGTCTTTAAGCTCAATGGGGGCAACCGGGGGGAAGCGGGGGTCGCGGGTGGCGGAGCTAGTGGCATTGGCGATTACTTCCTGAGCCACATTGTCTTGAGTGGGTTCAAAGGTGCCAATACAGCCCCGCAGTTCCCCGTGTTTGTGAATGGAGACAAAGACACCAGCCTTCTCCTTCATCTCCGGGGTAAGCTCGCCGGGTTCAATAACCTTGCCCTCGTTGACAAAGGTCTCCACTGTTTTCTGGGCTAATTTAACCAGTGGCGACATCCCCTTTATTATTATCCCGGCATAGCCGACCACAGCGGAATAATCGCCGCTGGTATCACCGCTGGTCTGGTATTTAACCAGCTCTGCTCCAGTTGCTCCCAGTTCCTTGGCGGCGGAGATAAGGGCGACCGCCGGGGCATAGCCGCACATTGAGATATTCAACTCTTCAACTCGCTTTAGCAGTTCATCCTCATTCAAATCCAGTATCGCTTCTATAGCCCGGCTGTCCTTCCTCTGGGCGGATTCTTGCGGTTCGTAGTGAGTCATATCGCTGGAGGCGATGATTACCACTTCTCTATTCAGGGCTTTGATGGCGGCGGCAAGCTCCTTGCCAATTTCCTTAAAAGAGGCAGTGCTGTAGTAAGAGAGGACGATGGGCACCAGCCTGATATCCGGCTTGAAATACTGTAAAAATGGCAGCTGAACCTCAACAGAGTGTTCGTATTGGTGAGCGAGAGGGTCTTCTTGCAGGTGGCTGGAGGTGGCTAAAATCTGCTTAGCCAGTTCTGAGTCAATCTCTACATCTCCCAGGGGTGTCTTCCATACCCCCTCGGTCATAATGCTGAGCGGCTTGCCCCCGCCGGTATGGTTGGGTCCTATTATGATAAAGGTATCCTTGAATTTAATTCGGGATATAGTGGCACCGGCTACCGGTCCCGAGTAGATATATCCAGCGTGAGGTGAAACCAGACCGATTACCTCTTCTTTTTCTGCTGTCTCATCAACCATCCCCCGAATCATTTCTTTGAGTTGGGAAGGTGTTCCCGGATAGAATTGTCCAGCTACAATGGGATGCCTAATCATCATACCCTCCTGAAATTAAGTTCCGCTCCACAAAAACGGCATTTTGAGCCGTCTAAACCGACTACTCTTATTTGATAGCCGACTCTTTCTACCACGAGCTTGCCACAGGAGTAGCAGAAAGTATTCTCGTTCCTGTGTCCGGGGACATTGCCGGTATAAATGAACTTAAGCCCTGCCTTTTTCCCAATCTCGTAGGCGTGTTCCAGGGTGGAGATAGAGGTTGGGGGCAGGTGGGCCATGTGATACTGGGGATAGAACCGGGTTACATGCCACGGGGTCAGCTCGCCCAGTTCATTCTTTATCCAGTTGGCGATGCCCTCCAGCTGCTGGTCGTCGTCATTCATAGTGGGGATGACGTTGGTGACCACCTCAACGTGCATATTCCACTTATGTTTCGCCCGCTGGGCAACCTCAAGAATCCCTCGCCAGCGAGTTATCCTGGCAAGTTCACGGTAAAGGGAGTCGGAGAAGCCCTTAACATCAACCCGCCAGGCATCCAGATAGGGTCCGATGGTATCCAGTGCCTCGGGGGTCAGGTAGCCATTGGTCACATAGACGGTATACAGGTTGTTCTCCTTGGCTAGCCTGGCTGAGTCCAGGGTATATTCAAACCAGATGCTCGGCTCGTTGTAAGTCCAGGCGATGCCCTGGCAGTGGTAACGTTTAGCCAGTTCTATTTCTGCTTGGGGCGGCACCTGGCTGGAGCCACGCCACGGCTCGCCTATCTCAGGACAGGAAATTTGCCAGTTCTGGCAGCCGGTGCAATGGAAGTTACATCCCCAGCCACCCAGAGACAGAGCCAGGCTGTCGGGGAAGAAGTGAAATAAGGGTTTCTTTTCAATGGGGTCAGCAGCTACCGAAGAGGCTTGGGCGTAGTTCAGGTTATACAGGATGCCATCCCGGTTCTGGTACATACGGCAGACGCCGGACTTGTTCAGTCCTATAGCGCAACGCCACTGGCAGATGTTACAGCGTACCCTGGAAACGGGCAGTTTTTCATAGAGCATCGCCTCATGCATTTCCCTGAACCCCCTTAACCCAATTATATCACCCGTCTATAGTCAATTATAGCCCTTGATTAATATTTGTTGTCACCCTCACCCCCTTTAATAAATTCTAATTTCTAAATCCTAAGGGTCTGGTTTCTTGGGTTTTGGTTATTAGTGCTTTGCCCCCTTAGATATTGGTTAGCAACCTACCCCCTTTATCCCCCTCCCTTACAAGGGAGGGGGAAATAATTTTATGAAGAGGGGCTAGCGCCCCTCTTAGGCACCCCTGATTAAATAAGCCCCTGTCTTTAAGTCACCCCCTTGTATATGACATGCTTGGCTGGTAAAATGGCTATCGTCAGCAGTGGTGATGCTGAATACTGAGATTGAAGCTGACTAGGCTACAGGGTAAGGTAAGCCAGGTCTAGCTGGGAAGGATGACGATGAAATTAGCTCAAAAAATGTCACGATTAGGTACGGAAACGGCTTTTAGAGTTCTGGCTAAAGCCCAGGCTCTGGAGGCGAAAGGGATGGATGTGGTTCATCTTGAAATTGGCGAACCTGACTTTGATACTCCCCCGAATATCTGTGCCGCCGCCACCAAAGCTCTGGATAAGGGTCAGACCCACTACTGCAATTCTCAGGGAATAGTGCCGCTGCGTGTTGAAATTGCCAAACAAATCGAGAGAACTCGTGGTGTTGCGGTAGACCCGAACCGTGTCATCGTAACCCCGGGGGCCAAGCCCATCATGTTCTATTCCATTCTGGCACTGCTTGAGGAAGGGGACGAAGCTATATACTCTAACCCGCTCTATCCCATTTATGAATCAATGATTAATTTCACCGGTGCTAAAGCGGTACCCATCCCACTCAGGGAGGAACTGGGCTTTCGTCTAGATGTCGGTGAGCTAAAATCCAAAATAACACCCCGCACCAGGCTCATCATTGTTAACTCGCCTCATAACCCTACCGGTGGAATGCTGGAGGAGAGTGATATTCGTGCTATAGCGGCCCTGGCTCAGGAGCACGATATTATCGTTCTTGCCGACGAGGTATATGAAAATATCTATTATGAAGACAAGCCGTTCAGCATTGCCAGTTTGCCCGGTATGCTGGATAGGACAATCCTGCTCAGCGGCTTTTCCAAGACCTATGCCATGACTGGCTGGCGTCTGGGCTACGCCGTGGTGCCCCCGGGTCTGGTTGACTCCATCGTGTACCTGATTGCCAACAGCGTATCCTGCACGGCGGCTTTTATCCAGCACGCCGGCATAGAAGCGCTGACTGGTTCACAGGACAGCGTGCCTAAGATGGTGGAGGAGTTCAAAAAACGGCGAGACCTGATAGTGGACGGACTGAACGCCATCCCGGGTATAAGCTGCTTCCGACCCAAAGGCGCCTTCTATGTGTTTCCTAATATCAAGAAGCTGGGGATGGACTGCAACCGGCTGGCTGATTACCTGTTGAACGAAGCCGGGGTAGCCGCTCTGGCCGGTACCGATTTTGGGAAGTACGGCGAAGGCTACATTAGACTATCCTATGCAACATCCCAGGAGAATATTAACAAGGCTCTGGAGAGGATAGAGAAAGCAGCCGCCAAGCTTACCGCTTAGCTCGCTACCTATGCGAAATCTCCCCTAAAGATTGATATTGGTTAGCAACCTACCCCCTTTATTCCCCCTCCCTTACAAGGGAGGGGGAATTGATTAGTAAGAGAGGCTTCGCCTCTCTTTGACTCTCCCTTAGTATTTTCCCTTCACAACGAGAGAAGGAGATAGTTTTGAAAGAGGGGCGCTAGCCCCTCTTAAACGTCCCTTGTTCAATATTGGTTATATGCTTGAGGCAGCTTTAACAATAGGCGATAGTTTATTAATGTTCAGGTAGCCATTGTCTTCCTTGAGCTGTTATCGCCCAGGTACCACGAGGCGAATCATTTGCCAGCAGCCCCTCATGTACCATTGCCAGCCTCTGAAAATGTACTGCCTTTACCCATTTGGCTGTCCCGTCACGGTTTAGTTCATTGTCTCCTGGTTTTAGCTGGTTCTTCGTCTTTCTCTCCACACCCTCGACGACTTCTTGGACCTTTGCTTGACCACCTTCATCAACTAGAGTTTCTAAGATGGGTTTCCAGAAATCTTTCTGAGGCGTCAAATCTTGTGCTGTGCGTGGTTTGTGTTTTATGGATGTTCCTGTGCTGTTCTTTCTGGCAGACTGTAGAGCTTTCCACAGCGCAGTTTCGAAGTTGTCGACCAATGGTTCGGCATATTCCTGGATTTTCTTAAAGAGCTCCTCACTAATTCTTACAACTGGCATTGCTATGCCTCCTATATTCACTTGTTACTAGCAACTATAGCATATAGTAGAGCCTTTGTCAAGCCCTTTCGCTAAACTTCGATAAGAAGAAAAGATAATGGGGTAGGTTGAAGGGGTTCTACCCCTTCAAAAACTATAATTCCCCCTCTCCTGTTTAGGAGAGGGGGATAAAGGGGGTGAGGTAGAGAAAGAATCTCCTACTCTACAGTTACGCTTTTCGCCAGGTTCCGCGGGAAGTCTATGGGGCAGTTTCTCTTTCTGGCGGTGTAGTAGGCGAGTAGCTGCAGGGCTACGGTATTAACCACCGGCGTGAATATAGCATCAACCCTGGGAACGGTAATGACGGAATCGGCGAATTCTTCAATAGTATCGTCCCCCTCTTCTACCAGTGCTATCACCGTTGAACTCCTGGCCTTGATTTCCCTGATATTGGTCAACATAGCGTCGTAGGTATTATCCCGGGGGACAATGGCGATAACCGGTGTGTTTTCGCTGAGTAAGGCAAAGGGACCATGCTTTAACTCTCCAGCAGCGTAGCCCTCAGCATGAATGTAGGAAATCTCCTTTAGCTTGAGAGCTCCCTCAAGGGCTACCGGAAAGTTTATACCTCTGCCGACAAAGAACACGTTCTCATATCCTGACAGATAATTGGCTTCCTGTTCAATTTTTTCCTCATTATCCAGTACCTGCTGGACTTTTTCTGGTAGTTGTCTTAATCCTGTGGTCAGGTTGTCCAATTTCCTGACATCAGCCTGAGAACAGGATAGGACCAGCCAGTATAGCGCCATAAGCTGAGCAATAAAGCTCTTGGTGGCGGCTACACTTATCTCTGGTCCAGCCCGAGTATAGATAGTTTTGTCAGCAACCCGGCTGGCACTGTTACCTACCACATTGGTAATAGTGAGTAACTGGCATCCTACCTCTTTTAGTTTTTTCATAGCTTTGAGCGTATCGGCAGTCTCCCCCGATTGGGTAATGGCAATTACCCCGGTGGTGGTCAGGTTCTGCGCAGAATAGTTGAACTCGGAGGCAAACTCGACTCTAGCCAGAATACCAAGTTGCTCTTCTGCAAGATATTTCCCTATTAATGCTGCATGATAGGAAGTGCCACAGGCTAATATGAGTACAGGCTTCATACCATCACACATGGCGGCTAAATCAGTTACCGGTTCGGTTGCTGACATCCATTCGGCGAGGGTATCCCGTATTACCTTGGGTTGCTCGTGAATCTCCTTAAGCATAAAGTGGTCATAACCTGCTTTCTGTGCATCCGCTATGCTCCATAAAATCTTGTGTTCTTCCCGATTAACCTTGGTGCCGTTCCTTTTAACCCTTAGGCTATCCTTGGTAACGACTCCGATGTCACCGTCCTCTAAATATATGACCCGGTTGGTATAGTCCAGTATCGCCGGCACATCTGAGGCGATAAAGTTCTCCCTGTCACCGATACCAATAATTAATGGGCTGTCTTTCCTGGCAGCTACTAATTTAGGTTCGGCTAAAGCCAGTACTATGATAGCGTAAGAACCTTCTATGTCGTTCAGGGCAGATGCTACCGCCTTCTCTAAATTTTTATCGTTTTTGGCATAATACTTCTCAATCAGGTGTGGGATTACCTCAGTATCGGTGTCAGAGATAAACTTGTGTCCTTCAGCAATTAGCTGCTGTCTTAGCGACTGGAAATTATTTATTATGCCGTTGTGCACCACAGCAATGTTACCCGAGCAATCAAGGTGAGGGTGAGCATTAACCTGGGATGGTTTACCATGGGTTGCCCACCTGGTGTGACCAATGCCTGCCATACCATTAAGCTTGGGCATCATTTTTGCCAGTGCCTCTACCCTGACGGCGTCCTTATATACCTTAAGGCTGCCAGCACCTATCGCTATGCCGCAGGAGTCATAGCCTCTGTATTCCAGCTTGCTTAGTGAGTTGAGCAGAATAGGCTGGGCTTGTTTATTCCCAATATAACCGACGATGCCGCACATAGCTTCTACTGCTAAAAAGTCATAGGGGCTTTTTAGCAAAACCTCCCATTTTACCCTACCTTTAATCTCCGCTGAAAAACTGTGTTTTTAAGCGGTGTTTATAATACCAGACTTCTATCGGGTAGTATGCCATTGATTACCTTCAGTGATTGAACTTGGCTGTAGTTACCTACGATAACCCCCGGTTCTGCCACCACGCTACTGCCAATACTACAGCCCTCGCCCAGCATAGCCCCGGTATTTATTGAATGGTATTCATTATCAACCTTAACCTCGGCTTGACCACTGCCGGCGGTAAACTGCCCGTTGATGACACAGCCTTTATCAATAACCGAATCCTGGATAATACTCCCGGGTCCAATGCTAACATCATTGCCAATGACGCTATTTTTTATCTCACTGAATGGCGAAACAACTACGTTGTCACCGATGCTGGTAGCCGGCATAATGCATACATTGGGACCTATGTCACAACCCTCGCCGATAACTACCGGTCCGACGATGTAAGAATTTGACCGTATCACCGTGTCTTTCCCCACCGCCACCGCCCCTTTTAACGAAACGCCGCTCTCAACAGTGCCGCCCATGCCAGCCTGAGTCTGACGAAGCAGTATGTTATTAAGGCTTAATATATCCCAGGGATAAACCACATCCAGCCAGGTGCCTTCTGTCTCGTCGGCACTAAGATATTTGCCCTGAGCTATCATATTGTTCAGGACGTTTGGAATATCCAGTTCGGATTCAATGCGGTTGAAAATATCCCGGCTGAAGGCATAAATACTGGTATTAATTACATTGCTTTTCGCTTCTTCAGGCTTCTCTATGATGTTTTTAACCATTCCATCCTCAATGGTTACCACTCCATATCGGGTAGGGTTATCTACCCTCTTTACCAGCATCGCCTCGGGCTTGATAGTCACAAACCGGGCGATGGTACCGGCTTCAATCAGATTATCGCCGGGTAGAACCAGAAATTCATCCTTAACCGCGTCCTTAGCCTGAGCCAGAGCATGGGCGGTGCCCAGTTGCTTCTTCTGGTTTACATAGGTTATGTCAATGCCAAACTGCTCTCCCGAGCCCATATAGTCAAATACCTGCTCCCTCTTGTAGCCGACTATAAGCACAACGTTACGGATACCGTTTCGGGCTAAAGATTCAATAACATGATGTAGTATCGGTTTACCGGCTATGGAAATCATCGCCTTTGGCTTGTTAGCGGTAAACGGTCTGAGCCTCTGTCCCTCACCTGCTGCCAATATTACTGCTTGCTTCATAGTTCACCCCTAAAATATTTTAGAGTCCGGTAGAATGACGCCCCTGGCTATAGCCCCCGGTCCGATATGGGTATTATTGCCAATGGTGCATCCTACATTAATACACGCATTGATACCGGTTTCAACCCTATCGCCGATTATAGCCCCGAGCTTGCGTCTTCTGGTATTGGTATCGGCTACCCATATATCCTTCTTATCCAGTCTGAGATTGGCAATCTTGGTGCCGGCGCCAAAGTTGCACCCCTCGCCAATAACGCTGTCACCGATATAATTATGGTGGGGTATTTTACTTCCTTTCATAATTATGGAGTTCTTGACCTCCACGGCATTGCCGACGTGGCAGTTATCGCCAATAGAAGTATAAGGGCGAATATAGCAGTTTGGTCCAATGTCGCAATTCTGCCCAATTATCACCGGACCGACTATATATGAACCTGACCTGATGATGGTATCCTTACCGATGGAAACCGTACCCTTTATGACTACGTTGTCTTCTACCTCACCCTGGTTCTGCGGCTCAATGTCTGCCAGTAACGATTCATTGGCTGGCAGTAGCTCCCAGGGGTAACCGAGGTTCAGCCAGTAGCTAATCTCCTGGTAGGAAATATGAAGCCCTTTATCCATCATTAACTGCAGAGAATCGGTTATCTCATACTCCCCCCGTGGCGATTCAGGGGTCTGAGATACGGCATCAAATATATCCGGGGTAAATAGATACAGACCGGCGTTTGCCATAAATGAGGTGGGTTTGTCTATCTTCTCGTAGATATGGACTACCTTGTCCCCGCTCAACTCAACCATACCTAAATCCTGGATATCCTTAACCTTAACCACACATAAGGTAGTATTTCTTTTAGCGGCTAACTGGTTAATGTCCTTATGGTTAACGATAATATCTCCGTTTATCATCAGGAAGCTTCCCTTAACCAGACTCTTGACCATTCTGAGGGCGTCCGCCGTGCCCAGTTGCCTCCGCTGAGTGCAATAGTTTATACTTACCCCCCATTTTTCGCCATTACCAAAGTAATCACGCACCTGCTCGTCATGATAGCCAACAACCAGGATAAATTCTGCGATACCTGCCTTCTTGGTTTCAATGAGCAGGTGTTCCAGAATTGGCTTATTGGCTATGGGTAGTATTACCTTGGGTCTGGTGTAGGTCAGGGGACGCATCCGTCTCCCCTCCCCGGCGGCTAGAATAACTGCTTTCAACCTATCTCTCCTTACTTAGCATATTCAAGGTTGTTTACCAAAACTTTTCCCCTTTAGGTATTCGTTTAGAACCTACCCCCGTTATCCCACTCCCTTGCTAGGGAGGGGGATTTAATTGTAAAAGAGGCTTCGCCTCTCTTTGACTCTCCTCTAGTATTATTTTTCCTGCTTGATTGCCTTGACGCCGCTATCGTATAGCTGGCGTGCTTGTGCCTCGCTCTTTGCCTCGGCGGTTACCCTTATCTTGGGCTCGGTGCCTGAAGCTCGGATGAGTAGCCAGCCATCCTTGAAGTTTAGCTTAATGCCGTCAATATTGCTCACCGACAATGGCTCCATCGCCAGAAGATGCTTTTCCAGTTCGGATACCACTATCCCTTGGCTACTGATGCTTCCCCGGAGGAGTGGGTAACAGGGTATTCTATCAATCAGGGATGATAATTTTTGCTGGCTGGCTAGAGCTACCATTTGCGCAGCGGCATAAATACCATCGGGGCACAGCGATATGTTAGGGAAAATCCAGCTCCCTGATGGCTCGCCACCAAAATCTCCTCCTTTTTTCAGTTCCTCAGATACATAGTTGTCTCCCACTTTGGTTCTAATAACCTTGAGACCTATTTCATCAATGGTCATGGAGGCATCCACGGTGGTAACTACCTCTTTCATCCCTAACCCTTGGGACAGAAGGACCAGTAGCTTGTCTCCGGGAATAAATCTACCTTTATCGTCAACTGCCATCATTCGGTCAGCATCGCCATCGTGGGCAATGCCTAGATTAGCGCCAAGTTCCCTGGTTGCTTTTATTAAATCACCAAGGCTGGCTTCGGTGGGTTCAGAATTTCTGGGTAAGAAACCACTGAGATAGCAATTTAGGGCTATTACTTCACAACCCAGCTTCCTTAATAGATAGGGGGTAATCACCGAACCGGCGCCACAGCCGCAATCCACCACTACCCTGAGCTTCAACCCGGTAGGGAAGTCCTGCCGTATACGCTCAATGTGCTGTTCAATTGCTTTCTCATAAATACTGCCGCTTTGCATCTCCTCCCAGGGAGCGGCGGGAAAGGAGTCATCCAGAATCATCTCCTCCAGTTGCTTTTGCTGGCTGGAGTTAAAAGCAGAGCCATCCCGGTTAAACAGCTTGATACCATTATACTCAGGGGGGTTATGGGAGGCGGTAATCATTGCCCCGGCATCAAATTGCCGGGTGGACAAAGCCAGTGTTGGGGTCGGTATAATCCCGGCATCGTAGTACCTGGAACCGCTGGCGAGTAGGCCGGAGATAAGGGCATGTTTCAGGACGGGACTGGAGTTACGGGTGTCACTACCCACTACTATACTGCCGTAAACCCTGCCTACAGCCAGTCCAACTTTTAACGCCAACTGTATCAGATTCTTATCAAAAACCCTTCTTATTCCCGATGAACCAAATAGCTGCATATTGTCTTGATTTTAATTCTCCTAAAGCGGGGTGTCAACATATCTCCTCACTCTTATTGGGGGGGGGGAATATAAGCAAGAAATGGACGAAGCTCATAGCGAAATTCAAAATACTAATTATCAAAACCCTACCCCAAACCTTAAGGTTTAGTATTTAGAATTTACTTCTAGAAAAGAGTTTACCAACCTCACCCCTCTTGGGTACCCGTTTAGAACCTATCCCTCTCCCCTTTCATAAGGGGAGAGGGATAAAGGGTGAGGGGTTGATAAGCCCATTTTCAAAGTCCCCTTAGATATTGGTTAGCAACCTACCCCCTTTATCCCCCTCCCTTACAAGGGAGGGGGAAATAATTTTATGAAGAGGGGCTAGCGCCCCTCTTAAACACTCCTGATTAAATAAGCTCCTGTTATTAAAGAGGAGGGGGAATTTAATGGTAAGAGAGGCATTGCCTCTCTTTGATTCTCCCTTAGTATTTCCCCTTCGCAAAGAGAGGGGGAAATATTTTTGAAAGAGGGGCTAGCATCCCTCTTAGACACCCATTAGTCTGACTCCCTCCAAAGGATAAGGAAAGAAATTTTAGAGCGGGGCGAAGCCCCTCTCTAACTGATATTCCCCCTTCCCTTAGTAAGGGAAGGGGGTCAGGGGGATAGGTGTTAAACGGAAATCT